>Ga0114963_10001689_pt1 | contig 15136 bp, 11 predicted proteins | sample C_131016_EF_Meta_FD_87019 | JGI IMG/M metagenome (GOLD analysis project Ga0114963, IMG submission 87019) | Freshwater microbial communities from Lake Croche, Canada to study carbon cycling - C_131016_EF_MetaG | ecosystem: Environmental > Aquatic > Freshwater > Lake | place: Lake Croche, Canada...
AGTAATGGCACTAAATCTAATTGTTTCTTTTTTAAATTTGGCCCAACGAAGAGGTGCTTTTTCTTTGGATGAATCATCTAAATTATGGGAATGTATCAAAATGTTTCAAAAACCATTATAAAAAATAAAGTAAAAAATATAACTTTTACTTTATTTATAAAACGCTTTGTACAGGAATTGAACCTGTGACCTTTCGGTTAACAGCCGAATGCTCTAGCCAACTGAGCTAACAAAGCAAAAAAAAAGTTTATCAAATACTAAATAATTATTTTTTTTCTTATAAATAAATAAGGTTGACAAATCATTATAGTTAAATTCTTTTGTTTTGATAACATTAGTATTATACTATTCATTGTCTACATACAATATAATATATTTCTCTTTATATTGTTTTATGTAAAAAAAGAATAGTTAAATTAATTAAAATTACATTATAGAAATTCGAAAAACAAATCAAAATTCTTATTTATCTACCCTAACTATTTTTTATCGCTCGTATTTTCCCAAGATTTGAAATGTTTCAGTATCCATATAGTTATTATCAGCATCAATAAAGTATTCTTTTCCATCAATAACAATTTTTTCAACATCTACTTCAACATCTTCTTCCAATTCATTTTCAACAATCAATGTATTTTCACTGGATGATTCAACTGTATTCGAATTTTCAGTAGAAACAGCAGGAAGAGCAGCAGTTTCAGTTACGGTTTTTTCTTCGGCTTCTATTTTCTTTGATTTTTTCTCAGTCTTTGCTTTTTTGGGTTTATCGACATTTGCAGTTTCTTCGACCGTATCCTCGCTTTTCTGTTTTTTTACTGCTTTTTGTTTTACTGTCGTTGCAGTAGTTGTGGTCGCTTTTTCATTTTCCGTATCACTTGTAGTTGTCGCCGTCATCTCAGCAGCAGCAGTCTTAGGTTTTCTACCAGCTTTTGATTTGGGTTTGGATTCATCACTGGATGAGACGGCTATTACTGTTGGTTCTTCTAAAATAGTCAGGACAATATTATTATCAGCTCCACTTTCCTGAGTTGTCGTGACATTATTATTACTGACAACTTCTACATGATTGTTTGATTCATCCACAATAACTGTTTCTTTTTTCTTGCGAATGCGTTTTGGCTTATCCTTCTTATCTTGTTTATCATCATCTTCGACTTGAACCGATGTAGATGATGACTCTTGTTTTTCTTCCTGGTTCTGGTTCTGCTCTGGGGGCATTTCTTGTCTTGTAAAAATAGGAGTAGTAGTCTCTTTCTCAACCTTCTTTTTTTTCTTCTCAACATTCTTTACTGTCTCATTGATAAGTTCTTCCAGAGGATTAACAACTTCTTTTGAAATACGCTTTTTCGGTTCTTTTTTTGGTTTATTAGCTTTTGCTTTTAAAACAATAAGGCTTTTGATTGTCTTTTTGATTGTTTTGGTATTATCCAAAAACTCCTGAATGATTTGCATCTGTCCTTCTGGTGGAGAATAGATAGAAAGTAAATCGAGAAACGCCGATTCATTTATTTTATCGGTATCATTGACTTCATTAAATTTTGTCATAATGAAATAACCGAACTGAATAAATTTGGCGAATTTATCAGGTAAATTTTTGGATTCTTTCTTGATTGGAGATTCAGGAGGAATCATAAGAGGAGGGACAACTGGAGTATTGTTAGATGACATAATTGTATAAACGCTTACAAAGATGATTATTTTACGTATCGATTATTGTAAAGTTTTATTTTCAATTTTTTATAGAAAATGGTAATTTTATAGAAAAAATGAAATAAACGCGATACGTTTTTACAATGAAAATATATTATACTATTTTTACTGAATAGTATAATACACAAGGTGGGATTCGAACCCACGAAACAGTATGTACAAGATCTTAAGTCTTGCTCCTTTGACCGCTCGGAAACTTGTGCGTAGATGCTCCTAACCAGGATTGAACTGGTGTCTCCAACTTATAAGGATGGCGTCATAACCACTAAACTATAAGAGCATTGGGTATATTTTTATACAGAATCGTTTTGTATAACAGGTTCTGCGAACAAGTCATTATAGAATATAAAACTACTCATTGTTATTAGTACTATGTATTTAGTCTTTATATACTTATTGATATTATATATATTATAACATTTACGTTAGCTATAACATGGTAATAAAATCGTTTATACAAAACCTTATTTTATATAGTCGATGAATGAATAAACAGTTTCACGACTAATTTTTGAAAAATACCACTAATAAATAGAAATATGTATCGATGTATTGACTTTCCAGTGTGAAAAAAAAATCAACCGAGTGCATCTTCAATTCTATTGTTCAATAAATTTTCTTTTCCACTATGCGCAAAAATCTTTTCTTGTCGAAATCGTTGTAATACTTTAAATACATCATTTTGTTTCGTAATGTTTTCAAAGCAGTTTTTCAATACAATCATTTTAGACGAACTCGTTTTAAATAAATACATTGTATTATCTTCGTCAAAATATTTGGATGGAATAGTAATACTACTATCTCCATCATTTGGGTTTTCAACATCTAAACCAAATGATAGATTGGTTAATTTATAAAAAGCCTTGTTTTTCTCAGTTCTTGCTAAATAACCAGTATTCAGTGTTTTTCCAAAAAGACGCATAATAGCATACCATTCACCGCAAATATTAAGAAAACAGCCAACGAATTTATCTTCGATTTTTATTTTACATTGGATTTCTTGTAATCGATTTTCTGGTCCTACTTTTGCGATAAATTCAGGAATTTGTAATGTCTCAATACTTTTAATCAATACGTTTTGTGATGTAATATAAAAAATATGATTATATATTCCGTTCATATTGATACACGTATCCCAAGTATAATTCATTTTACCTGGATAGAAATCGTCAAAAAAATTACAACTGATTTCAGGATTAAGACATTTAGTTTTATTTACGCTCGTTTTCATTGATACTCCTCCACCTTTGCATTTTCTTTTAATCTTTCTTTTATTGTTTTTTCGAGAACGGTTCATATAGTATATACTATATACATATAATATTTTATAAATTGTATTGCCAATACAATTCTATGTCAATAGTTTCGAATATAATATAAAGAACTATAAGCGAAAATATATAACTATTTTACAGTATAGTAAAAAAACTACACATTATAATTTACATTACCACCCATAATATCAGAGAACGAATTCCTTTGTTTACCGATGGTAGGATAGAAAATATACCATTTATCTGTTTCTTGTAGTTTTTTCCAATATTGGTCGACTGCATAAGGTTGACTGTATTTATTGGCGGTGCCATCATCGTAACTATTTTTCAATAATGTATACCCTTCTTTATAATTTTCCAATAAAGTTGGTGCATATTTTTTTGATACTAAATACCCAGAAGCTGTTTGTACATTTTTCATTTTTGAAACATTTGGATGTGACTTCAATGGTTCAAGTGAATCTTCGTATGCTATATTTCCACTCAATAAACATACGTCATAATCAATGCCAGAATTTAAGAAATGGTTTATTTTAATCAATGCTTGTTCGTGGTCAACAAACCCAAAATCATCTTCAAAAACAATACAATTTGAATAAGGTGAATCTATGAATTTGGTAAGTGTCAGTATATGGCTCATAGTACATCCCAAATCTCCTTGGTTTGGTTTATACACCGCTGAAATCCGTTGTATAAGGTCGGTGTCAATATTTGCTTTTTTCATTTCTTCTAAAAATTGGTCTTTTCGGTCAGTACGATGTTCTAAATTAATATAATAAATTACATCAATAGAAGAGTCATTGTTTGAAAACGGTTCATTATTTATTATTGTTAGTTGTAACACTATAGCAGCTATAATAATGAGTAATAAGAAAACAATGAGAATAGCGAATAAAATAGTTTTCATATATAAGATATATTTTAGTATATAATAAAATAATATTATTTTATTATATAATGAAAAAGTATTGTATAACATTTGCAGGAGGTGATGCGAATTATTACGATGCAGGTAATCGATTAGTAGAGCAAGTAAATAACTTAGAATTGTTTCATAATGTACAATTATTTACAGATAAAGACTTGAAAACAGATGAAGAATTTTGGGGGAAACATTCGTCGTTTATAGAGAATAATAAGAGAGGATATGGATATTGGATATGGAAACCATATATAATAAAAAAAATGTTGGAACAGATGGAGAACGGTGATATATTACTGTATATGGACTGTGGTTGTGAAGTGAATATTAAGAAAAAAGTCGATTTTATATCATTGTTTGAAGGTATACAAAACGGGGAAGTATTAGATGAAAATACGTGTATTATAGATTCGTGTACAGGATGGCCAGAATATAATTGGAATAAAATGGATTTGATTCTATTATTAGATATGAATGATGAAAAATATTTATTGCCAAACCAAAATCAGGCATCTACTCTATTACTATATGTATGTAATAATAGTCGCCAATTAGTAAATGAGTGGTATGATATAGCATGTGATTATCATAACATAGATGATAACCCATCTATTGCTAGAAATATCGACGGTTTTATAGAACATAGACACGACCAAAGTATATATAGTTTATTAGTAAAAAAAAAGAATTTGTTTTGTAAAACAAAATCAATGTATGACTATGTGGATATTGCTAGAAATAAGACTGGCAATACAGTAATAGAATCATTTCAAAATAATGGTTCGTATGTAATATATATCATAGGTTGTGTCTTCTTGTTATTACTTGTTGTTTATTTATTAAATATAAAAGAAACTAATTTTGCAAGAATAATAAGAGCAAATATATATATAGTAATACTATTTTGTGTATTATTATTATTATATAATATAAATAATTTTATTAACATTGAAGGTATGCAATTACTAACGAATGAAACAGACTATGATAATACAATTCAATTAGCATTGAATATGAATGAAGAATATAACAAAGAAGTGATTTTCCATTGTTATTGGAATGGTGTATTAAACGAAAAACACGTATATTCGGTTTTATCGTGTTATTATTTCAATGTTTATAATAATAAACATAAATTAATAGTATGGTTAGAAAATAACACACCAAATGAATATAATATAGAAATAGAAAAATATGCAGAAATAAGGTATTTTTCAATGGAAAATGAAAAGTACAATACTGGATTTTTAAAAAATAATGACTTTTATTATAATAAAAGTAAAGGTTTATCTTATTATGCAGATATAGTGAGATGTTTACTTTTATATAATTATGGTGGTGTATGGTTTGATTTAGATATATTTTTTTTACGAAGTTTTGATCCACTATTTTATAATTACGAAAATGAAATATGTGTATATAATTGGGAAAATCAACAATACCCAAATAATGCAATATTTATATCATTGAAACCATATTCAGTGAAAATGAAAAAAAATATAGAATTTATAATACAACGTAATCAAGGATGGGGGTTCCAAGAAGCAAATTTGACATTTGATTTACCATTAGATATATTAGTATTACCGTGTAGTTGGTTTGACCCTGATTGGATTTATAACTCATATGATACTAAAGGTGTTTCTACTTTTTTTGAAAATACAGATAGAGAATATACATTTGATACTTTTTTTAAAGGAAGTTTTTGTTATCATTGGCATAATCAATGGAACAAAGAAATAGGTGAAAATAGTCCATGTAGTCAATTAGTAAGAATAATAAATAACACTATCTAGAGTTTGTGGTGAAATACTGATGTTTAACCCTTTTCACGCACGACTTTCCAAGTCCTCACTAATAAATGGATATATATGTCTAAATAAAGCTTCCTGAACGTGAAATGGTTAAAAGTGTGTAAATTGACAATATTGGCGATTTATTTTATTATCATACTATACATTTATAATTATTTTATTACCATAATACATAATAAAATAATAAAATTCGTAATAACCGCCAATCTCTTGTTACTATTATATGTAACAAACTATTATAATTTGTATATTATGGTAACAAGTTTTTGGAAATAAATATCCAAAAAACAGCATTCAGGTGTGAAAAGGTTAAATATTATCTTTCTCACTATATTTTTTATGGGCAATACATTTCTCATTATTACAACATTTTCTACAAGTATTTGAATTACATTCTCGGTGTTTTTGGTTACGATTGCATACCAAACATAATACGTTATATGACCGTTTATTTTTTGTGTGTACTAAACAATCATCTCTTCTACAACAAGAAGCACACGAATTCGCAATACAATTCTTTTTTTTATTATACTTTTTACAACTAATACATAATAGGGGGTCTCGTAATATTCGCCGTTTTTCTTCTTCATCAATAGAAATAATTTTATTAATAATTGTATGTAGTTCATAATAAACATCTTTTTTAATTTTATCGTCTACGAATGATTTTTGATAAAAGAGACATTCTTTGGAAGTATTATGGTGTCCAAATACAGAACATTTTTCACAAAAGAATTCAATATCTTCGTTTTTATAAGATTCTTTGTAATAGTCTATTACGGCTTCAAATAAGTCAATATTATCTAATTCAAAAATATTTTCATCATATGAATATTGTATATCTATAGTATTATCTTCTATATATTCCAAGAACTTACGAACATATACTTGATGAAATGTTTCCAAAAATTGCTCTTGTAAATGTTGATACCTTATTATAGGTATATTGTTATATGTATCATTCAAAAAATCATCTATGTCGTAACCGCAATAATCATTATAACTATGATCTAATTCATTACAAAAATAACTGGATAATTCACAATAGATATATTCACATTCGTCATCGCTATGGAATATACCAAATATATGAGTATCAATCTTACCATCTTCAAGAACATTATAATAACGGAGAAAGTTCTTTTTACAGAACCTACCATATTGAATCTTACTTTCAAAAGGGAGATATTTTGCTATTTCATTTGATAAGTCATTGTTATAAAGTACTTGTAAAGCCGTCATATAATATAAATTAAAATATTTATTTTTATTTCATTTAGTATTATCATAATCTTTGGTAAAATTCGTATTTTATGTTTCAAGAGAACTTTTTTTCTTGTTTTCACAACCTCTTTTATGTGCAGTGAGTGCACGTGGATTTTTGGCAACATAGTTACAAAATTCACATACGTGTTCTCTTGAAGAAAGTGAGTTAGAATAGTTCTTAGAAAGAATGTTCTCCATACAAGGAAATTTAAAATTATCTATTTGATTGAGTAGCTTAGTATTATATTCTTTGATTGTTTTGATATGATTCAGTTTATTAACAGAGAATTCTTGAAATTCTTTATTAATTTCGTCCAAAATATGTTTTTCGATATTGACCTTCTCAGTTTCATCACTCATTTCATTAATGGTAGAAAGACTTTCTTGTAGATAGTCGATTATATCGACAGCAATTTTTATTTTATCCGAATTATATTCAACATTATGAATAAAAATGAGAACCTTACCGTTATGTATTTCAATTTCATAGTTATCACGGTTTACTATGGCGGATTTCTGTGATAAAAGAATCCCATTACAATTTTGGATGTCTATATCACGAATAAATTTATCTACTTCTGTTTTTCCAACATTATAATCATAGTTCTTGTTCTCAAACAAAATGGTTGTTTTTCCTTTACGTATTAGAAAAATATCTCCACTTTCTTTTTGACCACCTACATAATCGATTTCTGCAATTGGGTATAAAGAATTGAGAACATTGATTAAAATATTCTCTGAAACACGCCCTTTTGCACTGGAATTCTCCATTTTTTTAAGTAGTTCTCCTAAATTCGTATGTAATTGACTCTGTATTGATGAATTTGAAATAGATATATCCTTGATTTCATCTATCTTTTTCGAGCTTTCAGCGTTGACATCACTGAGACGAGTTGTGAGTCGTTGTTCAGTGGAAGAAATCAATGTATTAAATATGTTTTGTGAATTCAAAAGGGATTTGGAGAACTTATCTTCTACTGATGATATGAAAGAATCCAATGTATCTTTATTCACTTGTTGTTTCAGTAAAGTAGATGTATCTTGATTTATGGTATCTTGTAGACCTTTCATATAAACCATAATTTCTTTGATGAGAAATTCTTTATTTTTTACATCTAATTCATTAATGATAATCTTTGTCTTATCTTGGAGAATATCATTATATTTTTCAATAACTGATGAAAGTTTTTCAGCCGAAGTATTCGTAGTATTCGTAAGAATCATTTTTAATTCTTCTAAATAATCACGTTTGAATTCGTTGAATTTGAGAACAAAGTTCATATTGACATCGTTTTGTAGTTTACTGAATGAATCTTGGAAAGAATTTATCTGTTTATTCATAGATTTCATAGTATCGAGTATTTGTCTTGAAATCGTATCATTCATATCAGTTCTCGTATCCCTCAATAATTTGTCCAATATTTCTATCAAAAGAAGATTTGTTGTTTCAATATCAAGACTTTTATTTTCTTCATAGAATTCGAATATTTTCTTATTTGTTATCGTAATAGTATATTCCATTGTATATGTTTTACATAGGATATCTTTATATGTATTTTTAGTTTGTAATTTAAATTATTAAAAATAATTAAATTACAAAAAATAGACATATATGTCCATTTATTAGTGAGAACTTGGAAAGCTGTGCGTAAAAGGGTTCAAATAAAGCCTCATGAACATGAAAGGATTAACTTTGTTTATGGTAACGATATAATTATTTTTGTATTTTCAGTTATTTATAAGTACCGCCGGCGGTATCTATTTGACAATAAGGGATGTGTTAACATAAATAGTAGTAATGAGTCATCTTAATATGCTACTTACGTCTAAAAAATAATAAATATTTTCTCCCAATTATTATATAAAAATAATGAGAAACAAGAGAACAAGTTATGTTTTAACTTGTGATGAAAATACAGAGCGTTCACAATTTAGTAAAAGAGTTTTAGAATATGTAGGATTTGATGTAAATTTTATTAAATGTATTCCAGATGATAACAAAGTATTATCAAATAAAAAAAGCATGTTGCAGATATATGAAATGGTTGCAAGTGGAAATGAAGACTGGGTGTACATATTTGAAGATGACATTAACATTTTGGAAGATATAAAAATAGATGAGATAATTAAGTATGAAACAATATCATCGATATTTTTTTACTTGGGTGTATGTTGTTATAATAGATTATCAAGCAATAAAAAACATAAAATAGAAAATAAAGATGTAACAATAGTTTCTGGTAATGTAAGAGGATTACATGCAATAGCTTTGTCAAAACAAGGAGCAAATGAACTATTGAAATTTTCACAATATTATGAGAACATAGAATATATGGATATGATATTAGAAAATTTTTCAAAGAAATATCCAGCAAATGTAGTAAGATATGATCTTGAAAGTTATATTAATGGTCACAGAGGAATATTTTTTCAAGACCGTCTTCGATTTCCTTCAACGATATGATAATAATTAAAAACAAGATATATTTTTGACTTTACAAATAAGATAAAAATTATGAGTTATATATTATATAAATACCATTATATTTGTTGTTTAAGTTTCTGTTCTTATGTATATTTTGTTATTTTTAGGTTATTACCAAGTATGCTATCAATATATTATATAAAAAATATATAGTTATCCCATTATTATGACTTGTGTTTCTATTTAACTCTTTCACGCCTGACATATTTTTAGTGTTTATTAATATTTATATTATTTTATTATGTATTATGGTAATAAAATGATTATATTTTTATAGTATGCTAACAAGATAAATCGCCAATATTGGCGATTTACACAACTTCAAGCGTGAAAGGGTTAAAATAATGTATTTCATGTCTAAAATGATACCACTTTATAAAAGATTTTTCGCATATCCCTTATCGTCAAATAGTTACCACCGGCGGTACCCATAATTAACTGAGAATACAAAAAATTTTAATTGGTTACCATAACCGCATATTTCATAACAGTAGTATAATTTATACTCATATAGAGAGAGTATTATACTATACCTGTCTCTCTCTCCGCTCTCCAGATCCACATTTTGATTTGTGTAGGGATTGCGGCTACATAACAGCATACAAAATATTAGACGCAAGGGGGTATAACTATTTACTGTCATTTAGACATAAAATGGATAACAAATAAATAATATTAATATATAAACATTGATTATAAAAAATATGAATAATAATACATTAGGATTTATAATATTAAGACATGTTAATAGTAAATCAATTGATGTGTATTGGAATCACTGTTATAATAGTATAAGAAAATATTATCCAGAAAACCAAATAATTATTATAGATGATAATAGTAATTATGAATTCATAACAGAGCGCGAATTATACAAAACAACTATTATAAAAAGTGAATATCCACAAAGAGGTGAATTATTACCATATTATTATTATTTAAAAAATAAATTTTTTGAAAATGCAGTTATAATACACGATTCTGCATTTATAAATAAGTATATAGATTTTACAATAGAAAATGATTATAAAATATTATGGAGATTTGAACATGATTGGGATCAAATACATGACGAAACAGACATGATATTAGAATTCAATGACATAAATTTATACAAATTTTATAATAATAAACAATTATGGAAAGGTTGTTTTGGAGGGATGTCGTTTATATCATATGATTATTTAGAAAAAATTAATAAAAAATACGATATAACTTTATTGTTAGAAAAAGTAAAGAACAGATATAATCGTCAAAGTTTTGAAAGAGTTATTGCTGTATTATTAGAATATGAGTATGTATTAAATTATGGGTATAGAAAAGAAAGCATGTTAGGTGATATACACGAATATAGTAAACGATTAACTATTAAAAATATAAATAACGAAGAATGTAATAAATTACCGATTATAAAAATATGGACTGGTAGATAAATAGTAATATACCCCCTTGTGTCAAGTATTTTTATGATAGTGTAAATAATACAATATATAATTCAGGAGAGCATCATAATATTTACATATATTTACAGTATAGGGACAATAACGTGACTAATATATAAGTTCACATCAACCGTACATACCACAAATACCGAAACCACAAACAGTATATATTATATGCTTTTATGGTAACCGAAAAAATACTGTCGTATTTTTCAGTTAATTATGGGCACCGTTGGTGGTAGCTATTTAACCCTTTCACGACTGAAGGTGTGTGTGTGTAAATCGCCAATATTGGCGATTTATTTTGTTAGCATACTATAAAAACAATATTTATTTTATTACCATAATACGTAATAAAATAAAAGAAATAGTAATAAACATTAAAACAGTGTCAGGCATGAAAGGGTTAACGGTAGGGGATATATAATAAAAAATAATAATATAAAATAATAATATATTATTATTAAAAATGGAAACATATTTAAATAGTAAAATAGACGAAAAAAATGTCCATAGTTATACACCAACAACAAAATTTTTAGTTGTAATAGCATGTCATTGCATTAGTGAAATTAAATTGAAGACGATAAAAAACAATTTAAAATATTTTTTGTTTGATAATTTTGATATTATAGTAATTAATTCGATTGGCTTAGAATATAATTCATTATTACAAGAATATTGTTCTCAATATGATAATGTAAAATACGTAGAAACCGAAAATTGGGAAACATGTGATTATGGAAAATGGACACATGTATTAAAAATAAAAGATGTTTCAGATAAAGACTTTATAGTTTTTACAAATGATTCTTATATTATACTAGATAGCATTAATCATTTCTTTAATTTATCTGTAAAAAAAAATGTTCAGTTATACGGATATAATGATTCAGTTGAGTGTAGATATCACTATCAGTCGTATTTATTCGTGTTAAAAAAAGAGGCAATTCCAATATTTATGGATAATTTTTATAAACACGAACAATGTATAACTTGTTTACAAGATGTCATAAATTTGTATGAATTAAAAATGACAGATTGGTTTGATACAAAAGATGTATTTTTAAATATTGCGAATGTTACAAATGGTGTGAATATTTTTTATAGGTGTGAATGGTTGTATACTATTTTAAAAGAAAGTAAACTCCTTCCTTTCACTAAACTGAAAGCAATTACATGAGAGTTATATTATATGTTAAATTATTTAATTCATAGTCATCAATATCACTACAATTACTGTCATATTTTTTAAAATATGATTCATCACGAACATTATTATAAGACATGGCATCACCTCTAGTTGTTTTTATTCGCATAAACCAATCATATGATTGAATACAATAATGATTCAAATGTAAAAAAGAGTTTTGTAATATTTCTTCATCGATTTTAGAAAAATCACGAGGTTCATTTTCTAATACTGTCACATTATCTGGTGTGATATTATTATTTACTGATGTATTGTTTGAATGTACATCAAAACTAATCAAATATTTGGTTCTCGTTATAGATTTATGACAACTAAATTTTAAACCATTATGTATAATAATACCTTCAGTATCTCCATCTTTATTATAATTTAATCTTTTAGTGAATGATTTAATAACACTTTCGGGTTGTTGTATATAACCATTAGATCCAAACATTTTCCATGGAACATGGATATTCGAAACTGAATCATCTAAACTATTCAAATATTCTTTAATAGAATTAAAACCGTTTCTTGCATATATAAATTCATCCAAATCACACCGTATAACCCAATCATATAATTTACATTTTTCTAAGTAAAGAGAATAATATTGACATTGTACATGTTTACTGTTATCTGATACTAATTCAATACAATTGTTATTAATAAAAGGTTGTAATTTTTGTAAATAATCATCATTACTATCATTATTGATAAACAAAAATTTGTCAACACCTTGGCTTATATAATGATTAATAAATTCTGTGAGAATATGATCTTCATTTTTGAATACTGCAACCAGACATAGCGACATTATTTTATGTAATATGTAAATATTACTATTTAATATGTTTTAGGTAAACTATCTAAAATTTCAACATAGGAAGAAGCATCTTTATATGTTTCAAAACATTTTTTATAATGTAAACCTTTATCCAGTCTTTTATATATACATGAATTATTATAACTAAAATTTTCAGTATTCTTATATATTAATTCTCTTTGCATAGAAATTAATGATGAAAATGTAGAATATGTATTTCCAATAAATTTATTTGAAAATAAACAAATAGTATAAGATATTGCTGTTTTTAAATCATATAATAAATTTGAATTTTGAAATGTATGATTTTTAATATTAATATCGTTAAATTTATTCTTTATTTCTTCATGTGACTCGCCTGTTGAATAAAATAAAGTTTTATTTTCATTTAAACAACTCGTATTATATAAACTCACAAGTGTATCTATTGATAATTTTTCCCAATCATTTGGCCAATCACTCTCCGTTCTCATATGAATAGCATTATAGTCGTTACCTAATATATTTAAAGTATCTTTAAATATAATAATATTATTTTCATTCAGTCTCAAAGAATCCAATACTTTTAATAATATATTATCATTTATACTTATCTTATTCAATTTAGTAGCAATATTTATATATTCTTCGTGTTCAATATTCCATCCATATATATTAGCATAGTCGTGTGGTAAAATCTCTACTTTTAAATTATACTTATCTACGAATGTATTAGGAACCATATAGAAAATATTTTCCATTTTTTTATTGAAAAAATTTATATCAAAAATATCAGAAAATAGTATTCCTTTATTATCTAGTGTATGATGATTTACTCCAATTTTATATAACGGTTCAATTAACCTTACATTTTTATTTTTTAAACAATATCTGACTAATCCCGATAAATATATTATTTTATTAAATAAACCTTGATGTCCATTGTTATCAAAATCTATATTAATATATCTAATATTATCACTAATATTATTCTCAATTTCATCGTTTATTGTGCAATCTAAATATGCAAAATATTTTTCCATAAATAATTATATATATGAGGAGAGAATATTTATTTTTGCTATTATAGTAAATAACAAAGAAAATGAAAGATAAAATTTTCAATGTCTATGTAAAATATATTTTATAAATTAAACGAATAATTTAAATTCGTTTAATTTCCTTAATTATTTTCTTGTGTATTTAGGACATTTTTAAGATACATATAAAAGTTATTATTTTTCCTTTGAAATTAACTATTTTTGCATATTATTGTTATTTTTAAATTATTATTTTTATTACTTTATATGGTAACAAAAATAAATATTCTCTCCCCAAAAGTTTTAAATTTAATTTTTTTCATCTGTGTTTTACTAAACTATTTTTTTTAGAGATACTAGATTGAAGTTTATTATTATGCAATCCTAATTTTCAGTTATTTATAAGTACCGACGGCGGTAAAGTGGTGTCTAGAGAAAAATAGACTGGGATTTCCAGTCTGTTTGAAATTTAAAATTGTATTATATATACTCACAATACAATTTTGTTACCATAAATGCAGTAAATAATGTTTAACCCTTTCACGCACTGCTTTCCAAGTTCTCACTAATAAATAGACATATATGTCTAAATAAAGCTTCCTGAACGTGAAAGGGTTAATATATTCACTGCATGTATTCCAGATGATAACAAAGTATTATCAAATAAAAGCATGTTGCAGACATATAAAATGGTTGCAAATTGAAATGAAAAGTGACCGTATATAGGCATGGGTACTTGTGCCAAGTATTTTTTATACTTTTTTACTGTAAACTACATTTATTACCATAATTGGTAATAAATGTTATATTTTGTTATAAATAAATGTTACTGATTGAAAATTATTGCCACGTGTATCCTCAATGTCTATTATACACGTCCATAATCATCTTTTAATCTTATAACATCCCATAATTCATTTGTAGATGTTTCTAAATACAGACAATCTTCAATTGATTCCATTTTATGAATAATATATGGTTTAATTGTAATAGTGTCTCCAAAATTATATTCTTTTTTTTCCAATGAGTCTAATGATTCCCCTGTATAAATAAAGAGTTTTCCTGATAATACTATAATGGTTTCTGTTTTTAATTCGTGATATTGAGTGCTACAAGAATGACCTGTCTTCATAAATAATTTTTTAACAACATATTTATCATTACATTCAATTAATTCTTCATATCC
>Ga0114963_10001699_pt1 | contig 15095 bp, 5 predicted proteins | sample C_131016_EF_Meta_FD_87019 | JGI IMG/M metagenome (GOLD analysis project Ga0114963, IMG submission 87019) | Freshwater microbial communities from Lake Croche, Canada to study carbon cycling - C_131016_EF_MetaG | ecosystem: Environmental > Aquatic > Freshwater > Lake | place: Lake Croche, Canada...
AGCGACCTCAATAACTGTAACGACGCAAGCGCCGAATAGTGGCCTATTGCCGTCTTCTGCCAATATTGCAGGCCCACAACCGATCCTGGTAACGACATCTGCCGGTACGGCCAGCGCCGGCAACTTCACGTATGTGCCTGCTCCACTGTTTAGTACTTTGTCGAGGAGCTCTGGTGCTACTGGGCTTGCTACTCAAGTCACTATTAGCGGTTCAAACCTTGAGAGTGCGACGATTACAGTGGATGGATCCGCTGTTACTCTGACCAATAACACATCGACGTCAATCACTTTCACGATGCCGACTTCATCATCGGCTCGGGTGGTGCCAATTGTTATTACAACCATTGGTGGTTCCGTAAGTGCTGGATCCTTCACTTATGTCGGCCCAGTCACGATCACCTTTAAATCGAATCCGACAAAACCCACCCCTATCAGATACATCCGATGGTACGCGAATGGAAGCACCTCTAATGGTTCGACCCATTTCGTTGAGCTCAAAGCTCTGACCGCGAACGGTCTGAATCGGGCCTTAAACCTGGGTCAATCTGGTGCCGTGCGTAGTTACAATTTGGGCAGCGGTCCGGAGGGCTCAGAAAGTAACTCCTGGTTCCAAAAAGTGACCGATGGAGTAACAGATTCCTCTCAATACATTGGTTATGGTGGTAATGGAGCTGGACTTCAATTTGACTTAGGCGCGGTCTATTCAGACATTACTTCCATTGTTTTTTGGAATTACTACTCTGATTCCAGGACCTACCACAACGCCCAACTTCAGATTTCAACCGATGGAGTGAATTACACGACTATTTTGGGGCCTAAGGAGCAGGCAACGACCGTATCCGGAGTATCGGTAACGTTAGGTCAAATCGGGGGAGATCTTGAAACTACGACGGCGCAGTCTATGGACTACAACGTCGCAACTGCACTTAATGCAAATTCATTTGTAAGGGCTGGATTCGACTTCGCTGGTTGGAATACAAGCGCAAATGGATCTGGGACTTCGTTTACTAATAGTCAATCGGTAGCCTTTGACACCGATATGACGCTCTTCGCTAAATGGTCGTTGAGTCTTCCAGCATTTTTCTTAACGAAACCTTCAGAAACTGCTACGGTCGGCAGCGCCTTTACGAGTGCCTACACCGTTACTTCAACCGGTGGCGCGATCGCAAGCTTTACTATTTCACCAACGCTTCCTGCTGGATTAACTTTAAACACTGCGACTGGCGCAATCACTGGAACTCCAACGACTGCCGTTAGCGCGCCAACCACCCGGAGCTACACCATCACCGCAACTAATGCCACGGGCTCCATTGACACCACCTATACGCTTACCATAAATCCAGCTCCACCAGCCTTCACTATTGATATATCCGCCGAAACTGCAACGGTAGGAAACGCCTTTACGAGCAGTTACGCCATTGCTTCAACCGGTGGCGCGATCGCAAGCTTTACTACTTCACCAACGCTTCCTGCTGGTTTAACACTCAATACAACAACCGGAGCTATCTCTGGCACCCCAACAGCAGGAGTATCGGCTTCAACTTCCCAGAGTTACACGATCACGGGGTCGAACGTCACGACATCGGCGTCAGTGACGTATACCTTGACGATTAATCCGGTTGCACCGAATTTCACCCTCTCGAGTTCCTCAGATGTCGCTACCGTCAATAGCGATTTCAACGGTTATTCAATTATTGATCCGTCGCTAGAGCTCGGTGGACCTTCGGACACCTATACGATTTCGCCTACCTTATTGCCAGATGGTTTGAGCTTTGATAGCACGACAGGTTTAATTTCTGGAAGACCAACGACTGTTACTCCGTTGACTCAATATGTTATTACCGGCACAAACGTGACCGGTTCACATTCAGAGAACTACGAACTCTCCGTGAGAGTTGCTCCGCCGGCATTCTCATTATCTCGCACCTCTGATACGGCCATTGTCGGAACCTCGTTTACAGGCCCATCAGTCATTAGCACCGGTGGAACCGTTGCCTCTTATTCGATATCACCGACTCTGCCTTCAGGATTGTTCTTCAGCACATCTACCGGACGTATTTCTGGCACGCCTTCGGTAGTTGCAGCATCAACCACTTACATTATTACTGCAACAAATTCCACCAGTTCGTCAAAAGTCGGCTTCACGTTAACGGTCAAGCTTGCATCCCCAACCTTTACTCTTTCATCATCTACTGGTACCGCCATCGTCGGAACCGCCTTTACTGGTCCGTCTATCATTCAACCTACGGGTGCAGGAGCCATTGCTAGCTTCGCAATCAGCCCAACTCTTCCGACTGGTTTGTCTTTCAATACGAAGACGGGTGCAATTTCTGGAACCGCGACGGGTAGCCCATCAACTGTTACTTACACGATTACCTCGACCAACACATCTGGTTCGGCAACTGCGACCTACGCATTGACGGTCAAGTTAGCCATGCCGACCTTCACGCTTTCAGCAGCTTCTGGAACAGCAATTGTCGGAACTCAATTCACTGGTCCAACCATTCTCTCAACAGGTGGCGCGATTGCTAGCTTTGCGATCTCTGGAACGCTTCCGGCCGGATTGACCTTTAACACCACGACAGGAGTCATAAGCGGTACTGCAAGTGGTAGCCCATCTATCGGCTCGTACACGATAACATCGACTAACTCTTCTGGAACTTCGACCGCAACGTATTCACTCACCGTTAAGTTGGCACCACCAACATTTACCTTGTCTGCAACTTCTGGAAACGCCATTGCATTAAGCGCGTTCACGGGTCCTTCAGTGTTACCAACTGGCGGCGCAATCGCTAGCTTTGCAATTTCCCCAACGTTACCTACTGGCATGACGTTTAATACGACAACCGGCGCAATCGGTGGAACCCCGGTAGCAATTTCTTCGGCGACGACTTTCACCATCACCTCTACCAACTCGTCGGGAACGTCGACGGCAACATATTCATTGACGGTAAAGCTCGCTCTTCCAACCTTTACTCTGTCAGCAACATCTGCAACTGCGATTGTAGGAACATCCTTCACTGGTCCTAGTGTTACAACAACCGGGGGAGCGATCGCTAGCTTTGCGGTTTCCCCAACGTTGCCTGCTGGAATGACCTTTAATACGACCTCTGGGGCTATTGGTGGAACACCGACCGGAGTTTCCTCTGCTACGACGTACACGATTACATCGACCAACTCTTCAGGAACGTCGACCGCTACATATTCATTAACGGTCAAATTGGCCAATCCGGCATTTAGCTTGAACAGTTCAACTGGAATCGCGGTTGTTGGTTCGGCGTTCACGGGACCTACCCCAGTTTCAACGGGTGGTTCGATTGCGAGTTACACTATTAGTCCTACTTTGCCTGCAGGTCTAACGATAAATAGTTCAACTGGAATTATTTCTGGTACCCCAACGACCGCTTCGGCATCGACGGTTTATACGATCACCGCTACGAATTCTTCGAGTTCGACCACAGCGACATATACATTGTCGGTGGTTTTGGGAACTCCAGCCTTCACCTTGTCGCCTTCAACAATAACGGCGATTGTTGGAACCACATTCAGTGGCTATTCAATTGTTTCAACCGGCGGTGGTGTCAACAACTATACGATTTCCCCAACCCTGCCAACTGGTTTATCGTTCAATGCGACATCTGGATTAATTAGTGGAACACCATCGACTGTCACGCCAGCAACTAATTACATGATCACCGGAACAAACACATCGGGAAGCGCGACCGCAGTGCTTAATCTGACGACCAAACTCGCTAATCCCGCCTTCACTTTAGTTGGAAGTTCTACGGTTGGAATTGTTGGAACATCTATTTCTGCTTATTCACTAACTTCCACGGGCGGTGCAGTTGCCGCGTACACGATTAGTCCAGCCCTACCGTCTGGTTTGAGTATTAGTGCTTCAAATGGATTGATCACCGGTACACCGTTGGTAGTCACCGCCGCAACGCTTTACACAATCACGGCAACTAATTCCTCCGGTTCTGCTACTGCCACATACACGTTGGCAACGAAGCTTGCGAACCCTGCATTCACAATCTCGTCACAATCAGAAGTTGCCACTGTTGGCGTCGCGGTAACTGGATATGCCGTTACTTCCACTGGTGGAGAAATCGCAAGTTATGCGATTTCTCCAACACTTCCAAGTGGGTTGGGATTTAATACCTCGACCGGATTGATTTCCGGAGCACCAACTGCGGTCTCTGCCGCTACTCCATACACAATCACTGCTACAAACTCATCTGGAAGCATCACGGCTACCTACACCTTGACGATTCGGTTAGCTCCGCCAGTAATCGCCCTGTCATCTACCGCGGGAACCGCAAATATCGGTCTGCCTTTTACGGGTTACACGATCACTTCTACGGGCGGAACGATCGCAAGCTACTCGATATCACCAACTCTGCCTGCAGGTCTATCCTTCAGCAGTTCAACTGGTCGTATATCTGGAAGCCCAACCGTGGCTACATCGGCTACCGATTACACGATTTCTGCGACGAACTCGACCAGCTCTGCAACGGCTACATATACCTTGACAACCCAAGTCCCGCCGGCTGGTATTACGCTCTCGTCTAGCGCAGGAACTGCAACCATCGGTACAGCTTTCTCTGGTTATACGATCTCTTCTACAGGAGGAGCTATTACCGGTTACACAATTACTCCTGCCCTTCCTGCCGGATTAAGCTTCAATACCTCCACCGGACTTATTACAGGAAGTGCTTCCGTAACTTCGCCTGTCACGGTTTACACAATTACCGCATCAAATGCGACCGGATCCTCATCAGCGACCTACTCTTTGGCTAGTGCTTATGCTGCTCCGGTTTTAGCCCTATCGACAACGAGTGGAACCGCGATCATCGGTAAGGCAATTACCAGTTACGCAATTTCATCTTCTGGCGGTGCGATTAGTAGTTACGCGATAGCACCGTCGCTTCCTTCTGGTTTGAGCTTTAGCACGACGACGGGTCTCATCTCTGGTACACCAACAGAGATATCCCCGGCTACGACGTACACCATCACTGGTTCTAATGCGACCAGTTCGACCACCATCAGCTACACGCTCACCGTTCAGTTCGCACCACCGGCATTTACTCTCTCTTCAAATGCTGGAACGGTCATTGTGGGGACCGACGTTACTGGCTACACAATTTCTTCCACTGGTGGCGCGATCATTAGTTATTCGATTTCTCCAGCCTTTACTGATCCTGGTCTGAACTTTGACCAAACAACTGGTTTGATATCTGGAAACCCAACGGTTGCCGCCCCGATGACGACCTATACGATTACTGCGTCCAACGCAACCAGCTCTGCCACTGCCACCTACAACTTAACGGTCAAGCTTGCTGCTCCTTCATTTGCCCTTTCATCTAGTGCCGGTACGGCTATCGTTGGAAGCGCAATTTCGAGTTATACGATCACGTCAACTGGTGGAGCTATTGGAAGCTATGCGATTACTCCAGCTCTTCCCGATGGGCTGACTTTTAGTGCATCGACTGGCTTGATCTCCGGCACCCCATTGGCAGTAATGTCTGCGACCAAGTTCACGATTACTGCTACAAATTCGACCAGCTCTGCGACAGGGACATTTACACTGACGATCCAGGCCGCGAGCGCTGGTATCACGCTCTCTTCTAGTGCCGGAACAGCGATCATAGGAACTGTCTTTACTGGTTACAACGTCTTGTCCACTGGTGGCGCGATCGATGGATATTCATTATCTCCAGCTTTGCCAGCCGGGTTAACATTTAATACAACCACTGGATTGATCTCTGGTACCGCTACGGCTGTCGCACCTACTACGAGTTATACAGTCACGGCTTTCAACGCAACTGGTTCTTCCACCGCTAAGTACACTTTGACTACTCAATATGCTCCTCCAGCTTTCACGCTTTCATCAAGTGCTGGAAATGCAATAGTGGGAACGGCTATCGGAGGATTTGCCATCACCTCCACGGGTGGTGCAATCACGAGCTACTCCGTCACGCCAGCGCTCACAGATTCTGGCTTGAGTTTTAACACAACGACCGGACAAATTTCTGGAACACCTACCGCTCCAGCAACGGCTGTGACCTACACGATCACCGGATCGAATCCAACATCATCCGTGTCGGCCACTTATACGTTAACTATTAACCCAGCACCGCCGGCTTTCGCCCTATCTTCCAGTGCGGTCACGGCGATCGTGGGCACTTCGATTAATGGTTACGCGATATCGTCCACGGGCGGTGCAATTTCAACCTACGCAATCGCACCTGCGCTCCCTGCTGGCTTGATCTTCAATACCTCTACTGGATTGGTGAGTGGTACGCCAACCACAGCCTCGCCTTCATCTACTTACACGATCACTGCTACAAATGCGACAGGTTCTACAACGGCGAGCTTTACTCTGTTGATTCAAGTGGCGGGCGCTGGATTTACACTCTCTTCGAGTGCGGGAACTGCCGTCATCGGTACTACATTTAATGGTTACAGTGTCTTGTCTACGGGAGGAGCAATTAGCGGTTATTCAATATCGCCAGCTCTGCCAGCAGGATTATCCTTTAGTACCTCTACAGGCTTAATTACTGGAACCGCTACAACCGCTTCCACTTCAACTGCCTACACAATTACCGCAACCAACCCAACGAGCTCAGCAACGGCAACGTATACATTGACGGTTCAATATGCCGCGCCTGCCTTTGGGCTCTCGTCTAGTACCGGAACCGTTTTGGTTGGAAGCGCCTTGCCAGGTTACACAATTGCATCAAGAGGTGGTTTGATAACCAGTTACTCCATTTCTCCGGCGCTCTCTGCAGGGCTGAGCTTTGACACGACGACTGGATTGATCTCGGGTATTCCAACGTCCGCGGCTACATCGACGACATACACAATCACCGGTACCAACTCCACAAGCTCTGCGACGGCAACCTATACCTTGACCGTCAAATATGGAGCGCCGGCGTTTACCCTTTCAGCTAATGTAGAGGTAGCGACCGTTGGCTCAACCATTGCCGGTTACACCATTAATTCGACCGGAACCCCGATCACTGGATTCTCTATAGCGCCCGCGCTTACTGATCCTGGCCTCAGCTTCGATGCAACGCTCGGAATTATTTCTGGAACACCTACGCTGGCATCGCCGGCAACTACTTACACAATCACCGGTAGTAATCAGGGTGGAACTGCCACGGCTACATACTCATTAGCCGCCAACCCAGCACGTCCGGTGATTGGACTCTCTGCTTCATCTGAAGTTGGAACCGTTGGAGCTCCGATTACGGGTTATACCGTTACATCAACAGGAGGAACGATAGCCAGCTTCGCTATCGCACCAACTTTGCCGGCTGGAGTCAGCTTCAGTACTTCGACCGGTCAGATAACTGGAACTCCAACAGCGGTCACCGCAGCTACTGCATACACGATAACTGCTACCAATGCGACTGGTTCCACCACAGCAACCTTTACGTTGACCGTCAAGTTGGCAGCCCCGGCGTTTACCTTGTCTTCAAGTGCGGGTACTGCAATTGTTGGTAGCGTGATGAGTGGTTACACCATCTCCTCCACCGGCGGAACGATTGCTAGTTTTGCGATTACTCCTGCACTTCCTGCGGGGCTCACCTTCGATACGACATCGGGATTAATTTCTGGAACACCGACTGCGCCACTCCCAGCTACATCATTCACTATCACCGCAACCAACTCAACGAATTCGATTACCGCCACCTATAACTTAACGGTAACTCTCCTGGCTCCAGCATTTTCCTTATCGGCTACGGAAGGTACGGCGTTGGTTGCGTCGCCGATCAATGCATACACAATTACGTCAACGGGCGGTGAAATTGCGAGCTACGCAATTTCACCGGCGCTAACTGATCCTGGCTTGAGCTTTAGTACTACAACGGGTCTGATCTCAGGAACCCCAACTGTCATAGCATCCGCCACCGGGTACACGATCACCGCGACTAACGCGGCCGGCACTGCGACATCGACATATCAACTAAAAGTAATTGTGGTGGGAGCCGGACTAACACTTTCCTCTAGCGCTACCGCCGCAATAATTGGAACAGAGTTCAAGGGATATAGCGTCTTATCTGCCGGGGGAACGGTAACCAGTTACTCAATTTTCCCAGATTTGACCGATCCTGGATTGAGTTTTGATACAACTTCAGGTTTGATAACGGGAACCGCCACAACTGTAACCCCAACGACTACATATACGATCACGGCAAACTATGGATCCAAATCATCATCAACCAAATTGGATCTAACGATTCAATATGCTGCTCCGGCCTTTACTCTCTCCTCAAGCGCTGGAACCGGAACCGTGGGAATCGCGATTAATGGTTATTCAATATCGTCAACCGGCGGAATAATTTCTAATTTCGATATTTCTCCGGCACTTCCAAACGGTTTAAGTTTTGACTCAGCGACTGGTTTGATATCGGGCAAACCTGTTGCGGTTGCATCTGCAGTGACGTACACGATCAGCGCCACTAACTCGACGGGAACTGCAACTGCGACGTATGTCCTGACAATTAAGCCAGCTGCACCAGCGATCACACTCTCAACATCCTCCGGCACCGCGGTTGTTGGAACTGCATTTACTGGATACACCATCGCGTCAAAGGGTGGACCGGTAAGTAGCTATTCGATTTCGCCATCTCTGCCATCTGGTTTGAGCTTTAGTACATTGACCGGTTTGATATTTGGTACGCCAAAGACATCTGCAGCAACCACGACCTACATCATTACCGCCACGAACGCGACAGCATCTACCAGGGCCGGCTTTACTTTGACCGTTAAATACGGCACACCAGTTATCACGCTTTCAGAGAGTGCTGGACGTGCAATCGTGGGTACCGCATTTACTGGTTATACGATTTCCTCTACCGGCGGCGTTGTAGGCAGCTATTCGATAGCACCAGCGCTTCCTGCTGGCCTAACCTTTAGCACCGTTACGGGATTGATCTCTGGAACAGCAACGGTGGCGACTCCATCGACGACTTACACCATCACGGCAACGAACTCCGTGGGCTCGACACCCGTTTCATATATTTTGACTTCTCAATTCTCGGCGCCGGCGTTTACTCTGTCATCGACGTCAGGCACAGCGATTATTGGTACTGCCTTTAATCCTTACAGCATAATTTCTACCGGCGGTGCGATTACTAGTTATTCGATCCTGCCTGCCCTGCCTGCTGGATTAACTTTTGACACGACAAAAGGATTAATCACCGGTAGTCCAACCGCGACTTCGGCTGCAACTACGTACATTATTTCCGCAAGTAACTCGACGGGTTCGGCACGTGTGAGCTACACCTTGACAACCAAACTGATTGCTCCGGAATTTATCGTAACCGCCCCTTCATCGGGCGGTTCATCGGGCGGTTCATCGGGCGGTTCTAGTGGTGGTTCATCGGGTGGTTCATCGGGTGGTTCATCGGGCGGTTCTAGTGGCGGTTCTAGTGGTGGTTCTAGTGGCGGTTCTAGTGGCGGTTCTAGTGGCGGTTCTAGTGGCGGTTCTAGTGGCGGTTCAACAACCCCAACCGTGAACGTCTCTGTTAGCTCGTTGCGTGGCATCGTCGGAGTAGCGTTTTCTGGATACAAGATAGCCTCGACAGGCGGAGCCGTCAGCTATTTCTCGATCTCGCCTGCCTTGCCGGCCGGATTGAGTTTCAACACGACGACTGGCTTGATAACGGGTACGCCGACCGCCACCTCGAGTCCAACCGACTATACGATCACCGGTACCAATGCAATTGGTTCTGCAACTGCCACATTCTCTCTAACGGTTATTTCGGTAACCTACACATTGACGTTCAGATCTAACGGTGGCTCTTCTGTGACTTCACCGATTATTTATTCTCCTAGCCCTACGCCATTCGTTCTTCCTGCTCCTACCCGCAACGCGTATACATTTAATGGTTGGTTTGATGCTGCAACGGGTGGAAATCTGATCGGAGCGGGTGGCACACAATGGCTGCCTACTTCCACAATGACGTTATACGGTCAATGGACTCAGAACTCCTTGGCTGGCCTTACTGGCTTGCGACAAATCAGCACTCTGACAACAACCGCGGGTGTTGGAACGACATTTATTGCTTCGACAGGAAATACCAGCGTGCAGATTAAATACGAGGCTGATTCGCTCCCGGTAAATACCGTATTTACGGTTTACTTACATGGTGACCTATCTCAAAGTGCAGCGCTGTTAGATCCTTCAGCGAACATCTTGCTCTCAGTTGTTGTGTCATGGTTGGCCACGGATACCACTGTGCCAACCGCAACAACACCTCTTGCAGTGACGATTAATAACCCAGGAATCTCAGTCGGTGCACAGGTTTACACACACTCGGGTAACACCTTGACTTTGGCTGGTACCGCAACGGTAGCCGGCCAAGTAGTCCTCTCGATCTCAGAAGACCCAGAAATCTTTATTGTCAATCCTGCTCTGAAATCCGGAACTGCCCTTAAAACATCAATAGCCAAAAAGAAATTAATAGCCAAAAAGACATCAACAGCAAAGAGAATGGTGGTAGCGAAAAAATCTACCGTTTATGTCAGAAAAAGTACGTACCTACTGAATCTATCGAACGGATCGAAGTACCGCAGTTACCTTTCCTAATATCTCTGCCTCATCGGCAGGGATGGGCGCGTAATTCTCGTTGGCAGGTAGTAACCAATAGTGGCCATCCTTCTTTGAAAATGTCTTCACTGTCGCTTCGCCGTCAATCATTGCCGCAACGATCTCACCCTTCTCGGCTGTTTTCTGAGATCGAATCACAACAAAGTCGCCATCACAGATAGCTAGATCAATCATCGAATCTCCCACTACTTTGAGTAGGAACAATTCGCCTTGGCCAACCAAGGATTCTGGAAGAGGAAAAATTTCTTCGACCTGCTGTTCCGCCAGAATCGGACCACCCGCAGCAATTCGTCCGACCAATGGGATATTAATGGTTTTTTCGGGCTTCATCCGGTCTGCTTCGGAAGGGTCAATTACCTCAAAAGCGCGACCCTTGGAAGCGTCTTTCCGAATGAATCCCTTTTCTACGAGTGCTTCGATCTGATATTTCACTGAAGCAGGGGAGGCAAGTCCAGCAGCCTGACCAATCTCTCGCATGGTCGGTGGGTACCCGTTCGCCTCTATCGAGCTTTTGATGACGCTCAAAATGAGTTTCTGGCGAGTGGTTAATCCCTGTAAATCGGCAGGACCATCTGGAAGTTCACTAATTGTGCTCATGTATTAAGGGTAAAGGGGTTTTGGGTAAATGTCGAACAGGTGTTCGATTTTTTCTTGCAAATGTCGGTAGGGGGCAGTATTCTTTATTTTAGAACAAATGTTCGAATTTATAGTATTCAAAAAATGACCAGATGTTAGGAGCACCCCATGGCAACAAAGTTAACCACCCGAGGTCGTACCGTGGTGCGCGTTGCAACCTGCCTTTCGCTGTTGATCGTTATTGGTGCAGGTTTTAGCGCCGTAGGAAATGCATCGGAAAAAGTTATCCCTTCAACTCCGACGACAAGTGGCTATCAACATATCGTCGTTGAATCTGGGGAGACGCTCTGGTCGATCGCATCATTGGTGGCTGGCAACCGATCTGTTTCAGATATCGAGGAGGAGATTGTTGAAGCGAACCATTTGAATGGTCCTGATCTGACGGCAGGGATGAGGCTCTGGGTGCCCGCGGCGTGAAATCGTCGCTGAATGGATGCAAATAGTGCTGGCTCTGGAAAAACTATTGATTCTTTAGGTGCGCAGGCGTAGCGTTTTGGATAGCAGAAGAGTTTCTGCAGTACACGTTCATAATTTAATCTCAAGGATGAGGAGTCGCAATGACGGATTATGTTGCACCAGGATTGCCCGGTAGTAAAGCTCACTTTAAGAGCCGCTACGACCACTGGATCGGTGGAAAGTATGTGGCGCCATCTTCCGGGCAATATTTCGAGAATGTGACACCTGTAACGGGAAAAGTATTTTGCGAAATAGCACGTGGAAATGCCGCGGATATTGATCTAGCGTTAGATGCGGCGCATAAAGCAGCTCCTGCCTGGGGAAAGACTTCGACGACCGCGCGCGCGATCATCCTCAATAAAATTGCTGATCGAATGGAAGCAAATCTGGAGGCGTTGGCTGTCGCTGAAACCTGGGATAACGGTAAGCCGATTCGCGAAACGATCAATGCCGATCTTCCTTTGGCCATCGATCATTTCCGCTATTTTGCAGGAGCTATCCGAGCCCAAGAAGGGTCTCTGGGGGAGTTGGACGACGATACGGTGGCATATCATTTTCATGAGCCACTAGGAGTTGTCGGTCAAATCATTCCGTGGAACTTCCCAATTTTGATGGCGGTTTGGAAATTAGCACCTGCGCTCGCTGCAGGAAACTGCGTCGTTTTAAAGCCAGCAGAACAGACCCCTGCTTCGATTATGTTTCTGGTTGATCTGATTCATGATCTACTTCCAGATGGTGTTCTTAATATTGTCAACGGCTTTGGCGTCGAAGCAGGTAAGCCCCTTGCATCTTCTCCACGTATTGCAAAAATCGCGTTCACCGGTGAAACAACTACCGGTCGTTTAATTATGCAGTACGCGTCAGAAAACATTATTCCCGTAACGCTGGAGCTAGGTGGAAAGAGTCCAAACGTCTTTTTCGCTGATGTTGCGGCAGAGAATGATGCGTTCTATGACAAAGCTCTCGAAGGATTTACTTTATTTGCGCTCAATCAAGGTGAAGTCTGCACCTGTCCCTCTCGTGGTTTGATCGATAGTCGTATTTATGACTCTTTTATGGCCGACGTCATCGCTCGCACCCAGGCAATCAAACAAGGACATCCACTCGATCTCTCGACGATGATTGGTGCGCAGGCATCAAATGATCAACTAGAAAAGATTCTTTCCTACCTAGAAATCGGTCAAAAAGAGGGAGCAAAAGTTTTGACTGGTGGAACACAAGCAGATCTCGGCGGAGAACTATCTGGCGGTTATTACGTCACGCCAACAATCTTTGAAGGTAATAACAAGATGAGAATCTTCCAAGAAGAGATCTTTGGGCCAGTCGTCTCTGTTACCTCCTTTGATGGATTCGACAACGCCATGGAGATTGCAAATGACACCTTGTATGGACTCGGTGCCGGTGTATGGACACGCGATATGAACACCGCTTATCGTGCTGGTAGAGAAATTAAGGCGGGTCGCGTCTGGACCAATTGCTACCACGCATATCCTGCCGGTGCTGCATTTGGTGGATACAAAGCATCTGGAATCGGTAGAGAGAATCACAAGATGATGCTCGATCATTACCAGCAAACAAAGAATCTGCTAGTTTCCTATAATCCAAACAAGTTAGGTTTCTTTTAAGATTCCAACGTCCGTAAAGTAAAGAGAGAAGTGTTTTATGGAGATCCCGTCGCGAGTGGATTTCACTGAAGATGCAGCAGAACTGTTGCGAAAGCTTCGTGGAGTGCATGGACCATTGATGTTTCATCAATCAGGTGGTTGTTGCGACGGGTCTTCTCCCATGTGTTACCCAAGAGGGGAATTTCGAGTTGGGGGGCAGGATGTTTTGCTCCAAGAGTTACTGGTGACGGGCATTGCAGAGCCAATTGGATTCTGGATGTCAGTATCACAATTTGAGTATTGGAAACACACACACCTCACGATTGATGTGGTTCTTGGTCGAGGTGGTGGATTCTCATTAGAGTCCCCAGAAGGCAAACGTTTTCTCATTCGCTCTCGGTTATTTACGGAACCAGAATGGAAAATGTTGGAAAATAGGCCAGTGTTGACGGGTGCCGACTCCAGGTAAGAGTGGTTGGTCAGGGAAAGATTTTTGAGCGCAATCCGCAAATTCATCTAGACACGCCGCAATATTTACGAAGAACCCTAAAGTTGGAATGTATGGTTGTCACAACATCTAGGGGTAAAACACGGTTTATGTTCCATAAGTTGTGTTTATCCACTAGTGTCAGTCCTTCCAGCTTAAATAGTTATTAATCGTCGAAACCAGGAGCCCAACAGATGATCTGCCCATTCTGCCGTTACGAAGACTCTCGGGTCATCGATTCTCGGCCAGCAGAGGAAGGCACGCTGATTCGGCGTCGCCGGGAGTGTGTTTCATGTGCTCGCCGCTTCACGACTTCAGAGACGTCGGTCTTGTTGATCATAAAAAGATCAGGGGCCACGGAACCATTTAGTCGAGAGAAAGTCATCAATGGTGTTCGGAAAGCTTGCCAAGGCCGCCCTGTTGATGATGACGATTTATCGCTTTTGGCCCAACGCGTAGAAGAAGCGCTACGTGCAGATGGCCAAGCCGAGGTTGAAGCCCAAGAAGTTGGGTTGGCAATCCTGGCGCCACTTAGGGAACTCGACGAAGTGGCTTACCTACGTTATGCATCGGTATACCGTAACTTTGCTTCCCTAGAAGATTTTGAAGGCGAGATTGCACTTCTCCGCGCCGCGCCTTCACAAAGTAAAAAGAAGAGCACGTCAAAAGCAGAACAAGCAGCATCACTCTCATCAGTAGCTCAATAGAAACCATTAAAGGAGAAAAGTATGTCTATCGTCGACCGCCAATCCAAGGCTTCCGATTCCAGTAAAAAGTCCTTGGGTAAGGGATTAGTTATCGAACGCATATATACAACCGCAGGCGTTCATCCCTACGACGAAGTGACATGGGAACGCCGTGATGTCGTGCAAACTAACTGGAAGTCCGGAGAAGTCATCTTCGAACAAAAAGGTGTTGAGTACCCTGATTTCTGGTCGGTTAATGCATCAACTATCGTTACAACCAAGTATTTTCGCGGTGCGGTTGGACAGGAAAATCGCGAATGGTCGCTAAAGCAGGTTATTGATCGTGTGGTTTTGACCTACACAAAGACAGGAAAAGAATTCGGATATTTTGCAACAGATGCTGATGCAGAAGTTTTTGAACATGAACTCACCTGGATGCTTTTGCATCAGGTATTTTCCTTTAACTCTCCAGTGTGGTTTAACGTTGGAACCAACGCACCACAGCAAGTAAGCGCCTGTTTCATTCTCTCCGTGGATGACACCATGGATTCCATCCTTAACTGGTATCGTGAAGAAGGAATGATCTTCAAAGGCGGATCTGGTGC
>Ga0114963_10001704_pt1 | contig 15067 bp, 13 predicted proteins | sample C_131016_EF_Meta_FD_87019 | JGI IMG/M metagenome (GOLD analysis project Ga0114963, IMG submission 87019) | Freshwater microbial communities from Lake Croche, Canada to study carbon cycling - C_131016_EF_MetaG | ecosystem: Environmental > Aquatic > Freshwater > Lake | place: Lake Croche, Canada...
CATTATCACGTGTTCGTCGCGCGCTTTCTGCTTTGCCGGGAGGCGGGGGAACCCCTCTTGCGCGAGGTATGCAATTGACTGCACAAGTTGCACACGAGTGTCGCCGGAAAGGCGATGCGCCTTTGATGATTATGTTGACTGATGGTCGCGGTAATGTCGCTTTGGATGGAACAGGTGGTAGAGCTAAAGCAGAGCAAGATACATTAGCGGTCGCCCAAGAAATAGCGCTTCAGCGTTTGCCTTGTTTGGTTGTAGATATCTCACCGCAGCCCCAAGAGCGCGCTCGCAATTTAGCACATGCTTTACGAGGAGAGTATTTGGCATTGCCTTTAGCCAATGCTGACATGATTTCAAGTGCGGTCAATTCAAGAATGGCCAATACACAATGAGGTCGGCGATGAAATCGATGGCCCCAGAATTCAATTTGATTGGCCCTGGTGGCTATGTTTGGCCACATCCTGAGTGGAGTATTTTCCCATTAGTTGAAGGCTTACAGTGGCACGTTCAAATGCTGGGTGATCCCTCTCTTCCGCCTTTATTGCTCCTGCATGGAACGGGTTCTGCCAGTCACTCATGGCAAGGTTTAGCATCCTTACTCCAGTCTCGTTATTCTTTGATTATTCCTGATCTACCCGGTCATGGCAGAACGGGAGATCCGGGTGATGCGGGCCTGAGTTTGAATGGGATGTCGCGAAGATTGCGGTCATTGTTGGATTATCTGAAAGTTGAACCCCTTGAAGTTTGGGGCAACTCTGCAGGTGCGGCGATCGCCTGTAAAATGACCATTGATGACCTGATTCATCCTGAGCGTATTGTGGCGATCAATGGTGCCTTGTTGCCACCTGCAGGAATGCCACTCCATCTTTTTTCCCCTATCGCTAAGTTTCTAGCTTTGCTGCCTTTTGTACCGCATATTTTTGCGCGCCACGCAAGAGATACAGAGGCGGTCAATAGTTTAATTAGTGGAACTGGCTCTAAGCTTAATCAGGAAGGATTAGCTCTTTACAAGGCATTGATGAGTAGCCCAGGGCACTGCGCTGCTGCATTGCGCATGATGGCACATTGGGATCTGGCTTCACTCGAGCAAGAATTAACCTTACTCAAAACACCGATAGATCTTCTTGTTGGGCAGAAAGATCGGACGATCCCTCCCTCAGAAGTTTTTCGCATTCAGCGATTGATTCCGCATGCCAAGATTGTGAGCCTAGCTTGTTTGGGGCATTTGGCACATGAGGAAGACCCAGAAGCTTGTTTGGTAGCAGCACTTGTTCATGCCCCTGAATATAAAGCGCGTTCATTTGATGAACATGCGTCTAACCAAAAGACACATCCATTAGCAAGCGCTACGTTGTCTGTCGTTAAAAGTTCAAAATAAAGAGGTGAGCGATGGGAAAAGAACTTACTTGGTCTGAAATGTCACTCGTACCTGAACCTGGTTCTCAAAATCTTTCACACACAGTTCGAGAAGAGGGTTCAATCTTGCCCTTGTTGAGCGCTATTCAATACCCAGAAGACTTACGAAAATTAGATCGTGCAGATCTTCCTGAAATCGCCCACCAATTACGTGCTGAAATTTTGCGGTCGGTCTCGGAAACGGGTGGTCATCTCTCTTCCAATCTTGGAACAGTAGAACTTACCCTTGCATTGCACTATGTATTTGATACGCCAAACGACCGAATCGTTTGGGATGTAGGCCATCAGACCTATGCACATAAAATCTTGACTGGTCGCAAAGATGCAATGCACACCCTTCGAAAATGGGGTGGTTTATCGGGGTTTCCAAGGCGTGACGAATCGAACTATGACTCGTTTGGAACTGCTCATTCTAGTACCTCAATCAGTGCTGCTTTAGGCATGGCGGTGGCTTCTAGGGCGCGCGGAGAGTCACGCAGGTGCATAGCAGTGATTGGTGATGGTGCCATGTCTGCTGGAATGGCTTTTGAAGCGCTCAATAACGCCGGGGTCATTGATACCGACCTATTGGTGATATTGAATGATAACGATATGTCGATATCGCCTGCTGTCGGTGCATTGAATCGCTATCTCGCGCATTTGGTTTCTGGACGTTTCTATCAAAATGCCAGAGAACTCACAAAATCTGCTTTGGCGAATGTGCCTGTACTCAAGCAATTTGCGCGCAAGATGGAAGTGGCGGCCAAGGGAATGGTGATGCCCTCCACATTATTTGAGCAGTTTGGCTTTAATTACGTAGGGCCGATTGATGGGCATGATTTGAAAGCCCTCATACCCACATTACAAAATCTCAAAACATCCTCCGGTCCCCGACTGTTGCATATCGTCACGAAGAAAGGTCAAGGGTATCAACCTGCTGAAGCTGACCCTGTTAAATATCATGGGGTCACGCGCTTTGACCCCACTCAAGGACTACCCGCAGCTAAAGTTCCTGCTACCCCTAGCTATACCCAAGTATTTGGAGACTGGCTATGCGATATCGCTGACCGTGATCGCAGAGTAGTGGGAATTACGCCTGCTATGCGAGAAGGTTCTGGCTTGGTTGATTTTGCTCAACGTCATCCTGATCGGTACTTTGACGTAGGCATTGCCGAACAGCATGCGGTAACCTTTGCTGCTGGAGTGGCCTGCGAAGACATGCGGCCTGTTGTAGCGATTTATTCCACTTTTTTACAGCGTGGCTATGACCAATGTCTGCACGATGTTCAGTTGCAGAATTTGCCTGTACTTTTTGCACTTGATCGAGCGGGTTTAGTCGGCGCAGATGGTCCTACCCATCATGGATCATTTGATATTTCATATCTTCGTTGTCTTCCCGGTATCAATATCATGACTCCTTCAAGTGGGATTGAATTACGACGGCTACTCAATACGGGCTTGATGCTGAATGCCCCTGCTGCTGTTCGTTATCCAAGAGGTTCATCCCCCGATGTGCCCGATAGAAGCGACTTCAGTTTGTTGCCAGTTGGGCGTGCAGAAGTGGTGAGAGAGGGACATGAGATAGCATTATTGGCCTTTGGCCCTTTGCTCAAACAAGCGCGAGAGGCAGGGCAACGCTTAGGGGCAACGGTAGTGAATATGCGTTGGGTTAAACCACTTGATGTTGCGTTATTGAAAGAGTTGGCTGGCTCACATCGTTTACTCGTCACCCTTGAGGATCATGTGATTCAGGGGGGAGCAGGAAGTGCAGTGATTGAGGCATTACAGAGTATGGACGTTCCGTGTTCTGTCCTTCAACTTGGCCATCCTGATCGCTGGATAGAACATGGAGACCAATCAGAGTTGCTTGCAAGTATCGGCTTAGATACAGATGGCATCATTCAAGCCATACATCATCGTCTAGGGAAAAAGGAGTTGGCAGCATGAGAGCCCCAACACAAGCGCGCGCCATTGTTATTGGTGCCGGATTTGGTGGAATTGCTGCTGCGATTCGTTTGGCCGCTCGCGGCTACCAAGTCACTATTGTAGATCGCTTAGAAGGCCCGGGTGGACGCGCGTTTGTATACAAGAAAGAGGGATATACCTTTGACGCTGGCCCAACCATTATTACTGTGCCCTCTCTTCTTGAAGAACTCTGGACGCTGTGCGGAAAAAAGATGTCCGACTTTGTTACGCTCAAGAGTATCGATCCTTTTTACCAAATCCGTTTTGATGATGCTTCTGTGTTTACCTACAAATCCAACCCTGCAGAAATGCGTGCAGAGGTGGCGAGATTTTGTGAGGCAGATGTCAAAGGATTGGATCGCTTTATGGCGCATGCTGATCAAGCCTGTAAGAGTGGTTTTGAAGATTTAGCAACGGTTCCTTTTACCCACTTCAGCACCATGCTAAAGGCATTGCCTAAGCTGTCTCTACTGGGTTGCTGGAACAGCGTGCACACCCAAGCGGCTAAGTGTTTTACTGATCCACGCTTGCGTGCGGTATTTAGTTTTCATCCTTTATTGGTAGGTGGTAATCCCTTTAGTGTGACGGCCGTCTACACCCTAATTAATGCGCTTGAGCGTCGTTGGGGCGTGCACTTTGCAATGGGTGGAACGGGAGCGGTCGTAAAAGGCTTGGTGGATTTATTTGAAGGGCAGGGGGGTACCTTGCGGCTCAATACCGAAGTTAAAAGAATTTTGGTGGAAAACGGACAGGCGGTCGGTGTTGAACTGCCAGATGGCGAATTGCTGCATTCCGATATTGTGGTATCGAATGCAGATGCGGCCTGGACTTATCGCATGATGCTACCGCCTGAAGCGCGCAAGAAATGGAATAACAGCCGACTCAATCGAATGGATGCTTCCATGGGTTTATTCGTTTGGTATTTTGGTACCAACAAGCGTTATGAAGAGGTAGCCCACCATACGATGGTGTTGGGCCCGCGTTATAAAGAACTGCTGAAAGATATCTTCAAGCGCAAGAAACTTGCCAAAGACTGTAGCTTATATTTGCATAGACCCACTGCCACTGATCCCAGCATGGCGCCAGAGGGATGTGATGCCTATTATGTGCTTTCACCTGTGCCACACTTAGGTTCAGGCACAGACTGGGCTACCGAGGCCGAGCCTTATCGCCAAATGGTGCAGCGAAGACTGGAGGACACCGTTTTGCCTGAACTGGGAAACCATCTGACCACATCCCATTTTATTCATCCCGGTGATTTTGAAAGTCGTTATCTCTCTTGGCAAGGCGCGGGCTTTGGCATGGAACCGTTGTTAACCCAAAGCGCTTGGTTCAGGCCGCATAACGTCAGTGAAGATGTCAAGAATTTATATCTTGTTGGGGCTGGTACGCACCCTGGTGCTGGCGTTCCTGGAGTGCTCTGCTCCGCAAAAATCTTAGACGAAGTGGTCCCCGCTGCCCATGTATTCATCCGCTGATATAGAACGCTGTAGAGCCAGTTTAAAAGGAGGCTCGCGTAGCTTCCACCTCGCTTCATTAATGCTCCCGCATCGCATGCGTGAACCATCAGCGGTGCTCTATGCATTTTGCAGAGAAGCAGATGATCTCGTGGATGAGGGAGGCGGGCATCATGCAGTGCGCGTGTTGTTGAATCGCTTATCCAATTTGCACAGCGCAAAAGGTCCCGCGCCTCAGGATGCCTTACTTGCTGAAGTGATGACGCAGTATGAGGTACCTACTTCTGTCCTTGAAGCCTTAGTCGATGGATTTGCTTGGGATGCAGAAGGAAGAAGATACCGAACATTGGATGATCTCTTTGCTTATGGTATGCGGGTTGCAGGGGCGGTAGGTGTAGCGATGGCTTTGATCATGGGGGCAAGAGGTCGTAAAGCGTTGTTGGCAGCCTCTTCTTTGGGGATTGCGATGCAATTGACCAATATTTGCCGTGATGTGGGAGAAGATGCGCGCCTGGGGCGCGTCTATCTTCCCATTGAATGGATGGAGGCTGCGGGGATCAATGTAGATACTTGGCTTCTTGATCCAAAGTTCTCGCCGCAAATGGGTGAGATCGTTGCGCGATTACTTCAAGTGGCTGATCAATGTTACGCGATCGGTGATGACGGTATGTCGGCCTTACCTAAATCGTGCAGAAGAGGTATTCGGGCTGCACGCAGACTATATGCGGGAATCGGCCATCGTTTAAGAAAACAGGGTTTCAACTCGCTTGCAGGTCGAACGGTTGTCAATCCCATAGGCAAAATTGCCTGCTTGCTCAACCCAGAGCTTCATTATTTCACGCGCAATGATCTTGAGCCGTGGATGAGAGCAACAGAACGTGCAGCAGCGTTTGTCATTGAGTCCTTGCCTGCGCATCTTTTGGCGACCCCACCCGTCACCCCAGAAATAGATGGGCACGCAGCATGGGCGATCGATCTTTTCTACAGACTTGATCAACGTGCATTGGACATTCGTTCTGATCGAGATGGCGATTTAGTCTAAGGATTAAAATGGGAGATTGGCATAGTCAGCTTGGCATTATTGAATTGTCTCTGTTTGAAGGCATTGTCTTGTTGATAGCGGGGTATCAACTCTGGTCAGTGCGCAAGAGTCTAAAAGAGATGAAAGAGAAAAAACAAAAAGAGCGGCAAGAGGCTCGGCACGAACAGGAATAAGCCATAAAAAAAGCACTTGGCCTAGGCACAAGTGCTTTTTTGTGAGTGGAGGGACCTTAAAACTTCAATACATGGCCCTGCCAGAGACGAACAGATTAGCCTGCTTTTTTCTGATAAGCGCTGCACCATCCGGCGGCCATCACTTCTTTGCCTGCAAACAGCGCGCAAGCACCGTGATCTGCAGAACCGCCTTGATATAATTGGCAGGAACCACATTTTTGACCAGCAGCATATTTGGGGAATTTCTTAGTGTCTGTTTTGGATGCTTCTGGAACATAACCTAGAGCAAGTGCTTGTGGGTCATTGGCTTCAACTTTTGCAGCAAATGCATTGGCCATGGTGAATAAAGCAGCGCCAGAGGCAACCAAGGTCATTAAAAAGGAACGACGGGGTAGATTTGAGCTCATAGATTAGGATCCGTAATAAAAGGTGAATGAACGATTAGTGTACCAAAACAAGAAACGAGTTTCAGGTTGATGGTAGTTATATCAGAAAGTTCCCATTCATTACCACAATCCGGCTCGGGTAATGCGCGGCATACGGAAGGGAAGTAATGTTTGAACCCAGCGTGATGAGAAGCGATCAAGATCTAAGCTCTCGTGAACGCCTTTGCACTCAATGCCCTCTCTTTTACTTGAAACCATAGAGCGCGTATAGAAAGGGGTATCTTCTAGCGTCCTGATGATGTGCGTTGTTTCATGCGGTAGGCGTGTGGTGCGTGGAACACGCCATATTGGTCCCGTAGAGAGAGGCTTGCGTTGTAGAGGATAGCCCGGTGCTTTGAGTAATGAAGACACTGCGCCTGAGGCATAAAACCGTTCGCCAAGAAGTGTAGCGCCCCCATCACGCCGATCAATGTCATACCAAACATCGGTATCACCCTGCGGCGTCACCACTCTGGACCAATCCCAACTGATGAAATCTTGTTCTAGCGGAACTGAACCTGCGTTGCTATCAAAATAAGCATTCCCAGACCAGTTTACTTTGGGGTTGTGTAAGTCGAGCGAAACTCGTGCAACCGATGCAATCGGCCCCCAGTAGTGATGATCTTGGGCATCAAGGCTATATTGAAAATCTTCTCTAAAATTTCCTTGAACCAATATGCTGCCCTTTAATTTGAAGGGAAATGGAGCACAGCGTTCATTAATGTCCATATGCAGGCCATCTGATTTCCATATCAGGGATGAAGGTCCCACATGAAACTCTCGCTCAGTTCTTTTTAGTTGGGCGCTTCCGCGTTCAGTCAGTGCCCATCGCGGTGCATTTTTTTGATAGAGCGCAACATTCATTGCGCAATAGTTTTCTGGAGGAGTGTGACCAGGAGTCCGTTTTCGAGCCCAGGCATAGTATGGGGAAAAGACACTGCCGACAAAAGCAATCATGGTAAGGCCATGTTGACCACAATCGCTTAAAGCATCGAGATACCACCAACGATAACCATCTGCTGGTACAGGGGTACTAAAATCACAGAGCATTATCTTTTGCCTTGATCATTAAGAATCGCTTGCGCAGCAAGACGCCCAGATAAAGCCACCATAGGAACGCCTGGGCCTGGGTGAATGCCACCACCGGTCAAATATAAGCCAGGAACGGATGATCGAGCGCCTGGACGTTTAAACGGGGCATTCCATCCATGGCATGCTTGCCCATAAATGGCGCCCCCATTTCCTGGAAAAAGCTTTGCAAATTCAGCGGGCCCGGTACAGACCTCATGTTGTATTTCTAGTTGCAGACCGCAGTCTTGCAAGCGTTTCATTGCCGCTTCTTTGGTTTGGGCTATGGCTTCGGCCGATGGAGGAAGCGCATCTTTTTTTCTGGGTTGTCGCAAGGCCGGGGCATTGATAATGGCAAAAAGTCTTTCGGGCATGCCTTTGTGTGCGGGTGAATCTGCTGATGTTTCCCAAGCTGGGGCACGATCTTGCGCACAGATATAAACGGTTGGATCGGATGCAAGCGTTCGCTCGTCCCAGATTTCTCTAAATTCTTGATGATAATTTTTTGAGAAAAACACAGTGTGGTAATCAAGCGGAAAATCTTCAACTCGCGCCGACCACGCATAGGTCAGAGCGGATAAAGAGGGTTCGGTATCTAAAACCTCCCTGCTAATGGCTGACTTTACTTCGGGACCCAAGTTGCCAAAGGCTAGTGAAGCAGGTTCACCGTTATAGACCACCGTTTTAGATGTATATCGCGAACCATCCGCACATTCCACCGCATTGACCTTTCCATGTTCGGTGTGAATGCGAATCACCCGTTGGCCATATCTGAACTCCACGCCTTTTCTTCGACAGAGTTCTGCTAAGGCGCGGGCAAGTTCTGCCATTCCTCCTCGGACTACATATACCCCTTCCATTTCTACTTGCGCAATCAGCATCAACACAGCAGGGGCAAGATAGGGTGTGGAGCCTACGTAAGTTGCATAACGTCCAAACAGTTGCCTTAAGCGGGGATCCGGAAAATACTTTCCCAGTGCATCCCATAGAGATTGAAAAGGAGCGCCCGCACGTAATTTCATTGCACCAAAGGGGCCAATTTGACTAGCCAAACCCAGTAAGCTGGGTTTTTGAGCCGTCATAAAGGTGGGATAGAGCGCTTGGTAAAGATTGCGTGCCTCTTTGCAGAATTGCTCGAAGCCATCTGCAGCTTTGGGTCCCGCAAATTCCGCAATGGCTTGTTTGGATTGTTGATGATTTGCAAATAGATCGAGGCGCTCGTTTTTACTCCATGCATGACGCGCTAACACGGTTAGGGGATCGAAGCTCAGGTGATCTTTGAGGTTTTCACCAGCAGCGGTAAATATTTCTTCAAATACTTTGGGGAGCGTCAGAACGGTGGGTCCTGAATCAATATTTAAGCCCCCTGGATGGGTCTCCCGCATTCTGCCTCCTGGGTATGCCCCAGCTTCTAGCACCAGCACGGGTTCTCCCTGCGCTGCTAATGAGGCCGCACATGCCAATCCGCCGATGCCGGCACCAATCAAAATGTTCGGAGAACGTGACATAAAAGATTGACCCTAACCATAATAAGTGTCTATAGTACATGACACATTAAGGCGACAAATAAAATAGACAAAAAAAATCGCCAAAACAACTAGGGAGGGATAAAGATGGATGCTAATACACGTGTTGAACGCGCTTTAAATGCAGCCCTGGCTTATGCGGAGTCCGGTCATCCTCCTCCTGGCTTAGCTGATGCCATGCGTTATGCGGTATTTCCCGGTGGTGCACGAGTACGTCCTAGATTGTGTTTGGCTGTTGCTCGAGCATGCGGCGATACCGATCTAACGCTTGCTGAGGCATCGGCAGCAGCGGTTGAGTTGATGCACTGCGCTTCTTTAGTCCATGACGATTTGCCCTGTTTTGATGATGCGGATGCCCGGCGTGGAAAACCATCCGTTCATCGTTTATTTGGCGAGCGTCTGGCAGTGTTGGCAGGTGACGCAATGATTGTTCTGGCTTTTCAGCATATGGCACGAATGGGCGCCTGCGCACCCGATCGACTTGCAAATCTTATCTTAACGCTGGGGCGAGCCATTGGGATGCCCGGTGGAATCGTTGCCGGGCAGGCTTGGGAATGTGAACCTGCGATTGATACTGAGGAATATCAGCGCTGCAAAACAGGTGCCCTGTTTGCAGGCGCAGCTGAGCTAGGTGCCGCCTCAGCAGGAAAGGATACGGGGCCTTGGCGCAGAATGGGGGAGTTGCTGGGTGCGTGCTACCAAGTGGCGGATGATATTTGTGATGCTGCCGGTGATGCGGAAGTGGTGGGGAAACCTGTTGGACAAGATACGGCTCTTGACCGCCCCAGTATGGTTCGGGATTTTGGGCTAGAAGGCGCCATTGCCCACTTTAGGGACTTAGTAGATCAGTGTGCAGAAGCGGTGCCTGAATGCCCCGGGCGGAGCAGTTTGCAATCTTTGTTAAGAATTGAGGCTGCGCGCCTGATCCCGGAAAAATTAAGGGAAGTGGCGGCCTGATGCATGGCCGCTGTGTTGTCTAGCAACCCTTTTTACGAACGGTATCTAGCCCTTCGTGATCGTTTAACCGGAGATGCAGGCTTCAGGCGTTGGGCTTCACGTTTTTTTTTGACGCGATGGATAGCTAGACGCCATGCCAAGGCTCTATTTGATCTGAATACGGGCTTTGTTTACACGCAAGTCCTTCAAGCCTGTGTGCGCCTAGAGGTATTTGAGGCACTTCGAAATGGGCCTCTTTCGCTTAATCAATTGTCACTGCGCACGGAGCTTGCTCCTGAAAAATGTAGAGTACTGATGCGTGCGGCTGAGAGTTTAAGATTACTTGAGACTCGCTCTACCCAGTCGCATGAGGAAGGCTTTGGTTTGGGGTTTTTGGGCGCAGCTTTGCTCGACAATCCTGGCGTGTTGGGTATGGTTCGTCACCATGCCCTGTTCTATAAAGATTTGGTCGATCCTATTGCCTTGCTACGAGGTCAGACAGAACCTAGCCTGAAGCAGTATTGGGCCTATTCTGGAACCGATCCTGACCAACATGAGAGCCCTAAAGCGCAAGAGGTAGCTTCTTACAGCGAGTTGATGAGTGCCTCGCAACCCTTTGTTGTAGATCAGGTTTTAGATGCTTACCCCTTTTATAAGCATCAAGTTGTGTTGGATATTGGAGGGGGAGAGGGAACCTTTATTCGTTCGGTGATGGCGCTCCATCCGCACTTGGAAGGATGGGTGATGGACTTACCTGCGGTAACCGAACGTGCAGAACTTGCCATGAAAAGGGCGATCCCTGATCGCGCATGGCGCGTTTTCCCCGGTGATTTTAGAAGCACCCCTTTGCCTATAGGCGCTGACCTCATTACTTTGGTTAGGGTAGTGCACGACCACGATGATGAGGTAATTGCGCCCCTATTCTCAAAAATATGGAATGCATTACGAGTTGGTGGTCGCTTGATGATCGCCGAACCGCTTTCAAAAACCATCGGTGTAGAGCCGATGGGGGATGCCTATTTTGGGATGTTTTTTCTTGCGATGGGGTCTGGGCGACCCCGTTCATTCAATGAATTACGCCACATGCTGACGCAAGCTGGTTTTCATTCTATTCAGCTTGTCAAAACAGCCATACCCCTTCAAACCTCAATCATTGTAGCGATTCGTTGATAAAAGCTGACGTGTAAATCAGATATGACAACAATAAACTGTTAATCTGGCTTGACACTTGGTGTCAGACCGGTAAACTAAGAAGCTGAAGTCGACCAAAAAATAACAATTCAAGTATCGACTCATACAAGCAGGGCTCGCGGAGGAGGCGAGGAGAAGACGATGGATACTCTGGCAGTTGTTCTGAATGCTCCTGAAACACTGGAGCTTCGCAGTCTGCCGCTGACCGAGCCCGATGACCAAGATGTCGTTGTGGAAGTCAGTCATAGCGGAATCAGTACTGGCACAGAGCGTTTGCTCTGGTCTGGGAAGATGCCGCCATTTCCAGGTCTTGGTTATCCCCTCGTTCCAGGCTATGAGTCTGTAGGAACCATTATTCACGCGGGATCAAATTCGGGTCGCTCGGTGGGCGATTTTGTGTTTGTTCCGGGCGCCCGGTGTTTTGGTGAAGTACGTGGGCTCTTTGGAGGCGCGGCGAGTCACCTTGTTTCTAAATCTGATCGCGTGACTGAGATCAATACGCAAGTGCCCGAGCAGGGTGTGTTGCTGGCTCTTGCCGCAACCGCTTATCACGCTCTTCATTCTCCTGAATTTCAGGCTCCTGAGTTAATCGTAGGTCATGGTGTACTGGGTCGGCTTCTTGCGCGCATTACCGTCGCACTGGGTGGTCCTGCTCCGGTGGTGTGGGAAACAGCAGAAGATCGCCGAACAGGTGCAATGGGTTATCAGGTGATCTCACCTGATGAAGACACCCGTAAAGATTACAAAATCATTCAAGACGTAAGTGGCAATACCTCGGTGATCGATACCTTGGTTGCCCGCCTTGCAAAAGGTGGAGAAATCGTTCTTGCAGGTTTTTATACCGGCACTGTTGGCTTCACGTTTCCGCCTGCATTTATGCGTGAGGCGCGCTTCCGCGTTGCAGCCGAATGGGCTCCAGAAGATTTAGTGGCAACTAAGGCACTGGTTGAATCAGGTCGCCTTTCTCTTGATGGTTTGATTTCGCATTGCGAGCCTGCTCGTTATGCAACCGAAGCCTATAAAAAGGCGTTCAGCGATCCTCGCTGCATAAAAATGATCCTTGATTGGAGAGCCTAAAATGAATGCACCAAGCCAAGCACAACCCATGATTCAAATGACTAAGCAGCTTCGTGAAGAGGCGGCTTTTGATCCCGAGTTGCCTTCATCGGGTGAAGTGAAAAGTGAAACGCAAGTCATTGCGATTTATGGAAAGGGCGGTATCGGGAAAAGTTTCACCCTCGCTAACCTTTCATACATGATGGCGCAGCAGGGTAAGCGCGTGCTCTTGATTGGTTGTGATCCCAAATCAGACACCACCTCATTGTTATTTGGTGGTCGCGCTTGCCCCACCATTATTGAAACTTCTGCCAAGAAAAAACTGGAGGGCGCATCGGTTGAAATCGGCGATGTGTGCTTTAAGCGTGACGGCGTATTTGCAATGGAACTGGGCGGTCCCGAAGTGGGCCGGGGTTGCGGTGGCCGCGGAATCATTCACGGATTTGAGCTACTTGAGAAATTGGGTTTTCATGAATGGGGCTTTGATTATGTCCTGCTCGATTTCTTGGGCGATGTAGTTTGCGGTGGATTTGGATTACCCATTGCCCGCGATATGTGCCAGAAAGTGATTGTGGTGGGTTCTAATGATTTGCAATCGCTCTACGTGGCAAACAATGTGTGCTCGGCGGTGGAATATTTCCGCAAACTAGGCGGAAACGTTGGTGTAGCGGGCCTCGTGATCAACAAAGATGACGGCACAGGTGAAGCGCAAGCGTTTGCTGAAGCAGCAGGCATACCGATCCTAGCTGCGATTCCTGCTAATGAAGATATTCGTCGTAAAAGTGCGAATTACGAAATTATTGGTCGCCCTGATACTGAGTGGGGTCCCTTATTTGCTGGCCTTGCTCAGCAAGTTGCAGATGCCCCTCCGCTGCGTCCTACCCCTCTTAGCCAAGACGATTTGCTGGGACTCTTTAAGGGTGATGCAGTAGGCCGTGGCGTGGTGCTCCAGCCTGCCTCACAAGCTGACATGCGTGGAACAGAGCATGTTGAAAAAGTATCCCTTGAAGTGATCTACGACGCCGCTTAAGGGGGAAATCATGGAACCCTTCAACCCAGATCTGCCTCCTGTGTCTCAGGCCGTGCCTGAAGAGGGTGCTTGCCACTCGGGTTCGGATCGTATGCGCGCTGCAGCAACGGCTGCAGGGAAAGGCGATACCCTTGCGCAATATGCTGCGGATTATCCGGTTGGGCCACACGATCAACCTCAGAGCATGTGCCCTGCATTTGGATCGTTGCGTGTGGGATTGCGGATGCGTAGAACCGCAACCGTGCTGTCTGGATCAGCTTGCTGCGTGTATGGCTTGAGTTTTACCTCTCACTTTTATGGGGCCCGTCGTAGTGTGGGTTATGTTCCCTTTAACTCTGAAACACTGGTCACGGGAAAGTTATTTGAAGATATTCGCGATGCCGTTTTTGGGTTAGCAGATCCTGCTTTGTACGACACGATTGTGGTGACCAATCTTTGTGTTCCCACTGCTTCCGGTGTGCCTTTGCAACTGTTGCCGAAAGAACTTAACGGTGTTCGTATCATCGGCATCGATGTGCCTGGTTTTGGTATTCCTACCCATGCCGAGGCAAAAGATGTGTTGGCTGGAGCCATGCTCAAGTATGCCCGCCATGAGGCAATTGCAGGCCCAGTGGCCGCTCCGCGAAATGGGGTGAGTGAAAAGCCCACGGTCACTTTGTTAGGTGAGATGTTCCCGGCCGATCCTGTAGGAATAGGAATGTTGCTGGAGCCCCTAGGCTTAGCTGCAGGGCCTACTGTTCCCACAAGAGAATGGCGTGAGCTGTATGCAGCGCTAGATTGCCAAGCGGTCGCTGCTATTCATCCTTTCTACACTGCATCGATTCGTGAATTTGAAGCTGCGGGTCGGGCTATTGTTGGTTCAGCGCCCGTAGGGGAATCAGGAACGCGTGATTGGCTTGAAGCGATTGGAAAGGCCTGTAACGTGTCTGCGGATCTTATTGGCGCCGCTCAAAATAAATTCTTACCTATCATTAGGGGTGCGCTTGAGAAGATGCCGATTAAAGGCCGCATCACGCTCTCGGGTTACGAAGGATCCGAGTTACTGGTTGCGCGATTACTAAAAGAAAGCGGAGCGGATGTGCGTTATGTGGGAACAGCTTGCCCCCGCACCGCCTGGTCTGCACCTGATCGTGAGTGGCTAGAAGCCCATGGTGTGCATGTTCAATATCGCGCCTCACTGGAACAAGATTTGGCGGCTATGCATGAGTGGAAACCTGATCTAGCAATTGGGACAACGCCCGTTGTTCAGAAAGCCAAACAGCTTGCCATTCCTGCTCTGTACTTCACCAACTTAATTTCAGCGCGTCCTTTGATGGGCGTTGCAGGTGCAGGCTCTCTGGCACAAGTGGTCAATGCAGCCATGGCGGGTAAAGCACGCTTTGAAACCATGCGTAATTTCTTTGAGGGCGTGGGGCAAGGGGATCAAGCCGGGATCTGGCAAGAGGTTCCTAAAGATCGTCCGGAGTTCCGTGCTTACTATCGTCGCCTCATTGAGAAAAAAGCAAAAGCTAAAAAAGCCGAGGAGATGATCTGATGTACGTCATCGACCACGATAGAGCCGGAGGTTACTGGGGTGCCGTGTATGTCTTCACGGCAATTAAAGGCTTGCAAGTCATCATCGATGGTCCAGTAGGGTGTGAGAATCTGCCTGTGACCTCGGTTTTACATTACACCGATGCGCTACCACCTCATGAGTTACCCATTGTGGTCACAGGATTAGGTGAAGAAGAATTAGGGCAGCACGGCACCGAGCAAGCGATGAAGCGTGCGCACGGTACATTAGATTCTTCACTCCCAAGCGTGGTA
>Ga0114963_10001707_pt1 | contig 15048 bp, 14 predicted proteins | sample C_131016_EF_Meta_FD_87019 | JGI IMG/M metagenome (GOLD analysis project Ga0114963, IMG submission 87019) | Freshwater microbial communities from Lake Croche, Canada to study carbon cycling - C_131016_EF_MetaG | ecosystem: Environmental > Aquatic > Freshwater > Lake | place: Lake Croche, Canada...
CCGGCGTATTCGATGACATGGCCGGTGCCGCCGGCAGTGCCGATCCGCCCGATCACTGCCAGCGTGATGTCCTTGCCGGTGCAGCCGAAGGGCAGGGTGCCTTCGACCAGGACCCGCATGTTCTTGGCCGGCTTCTGCAGCAGCGTCTGCGTCGCCAACACGTGCTCGACCTCGGAGGTGCCGATGCCGAAGGCCAGCGCCCCCATGGCGCCATGCGTGCTGGTATGACTGTCGCCGCAGACGATGGTCATGCCCGGCAGGCTGCGGCCCAGCTCCGGCCCGATGACGTGGACGATGCCCTGACGCTTGTCGAGCAGCGGGATCAGCGGCATGCCAAAGGCGGCCGCGTTCTGCTCCAGCGTCTCGACCTGCAGGCGGCTTTCGGGATCGACGATGCCGCTGTAGCGGCTGGCGTCGGTCGCGATGTTATGGTCGATGACGCCGAGCGTGAGGTCCGGCCGACGGATACCGCGCCCGGCCTGGCGCAGCCCTTCGAAGGCCTGCGGCGTCGTCACCTCATGCGTCAGATGCAGGTCGATGTAGAGCAGCGCGGTGCCGTCGGGCAGCGTCTCCACCACATGGGCGTCCCAGATCTTATCGAACAGCGTGCGCGGCTTATCGGCAGCCATGACGTTCCCCCGCCAGTCTTGGGGCCTGGGCCGGCCCTCGATTCCCGATGCGGACCCGCGCCATGGCACGGGTCCGCGGCCCGCTTACTCGCTCGGCGGTGCCGCAGCGACCGCGGCGACGACCTCGGCGCTCGCCTGCACCACCTTGCGTTCGGCGATACGGGCCGACTTGCCGGTGCGCCCGCGCAGGTAATAGAGCTTCGCCCGGCGCACATCGCCGCGCCGGACCACCACGATCTCGGCGATCGAGGGCGAGTAGAGCGGGAAGACGCGCTCCACGCCCTCGCCATAGCTCAGCTTCCGGACGGTGAAGTTGCTGTTCACGCCGCGGTTGCTGCGGGCGATGACCACGCCCTCATAGGCCTGGGTGCGGACGCGCTCGCCTTCGACGACCCTCACCATCACGCGCAGGGTATCGCCGGGGTCGAAGTTGGGCACGCCGCGGGCGGCCTTCAGGCGGCCCATCTGGTCCGCTTCGAACTGCTGCAACAGGTTCATCGTCTCGGTATCCTTCCGCTCGTTCGTTTAGGCGGGCACCGGCCGGCCGTCCATGGCCGCCGCCGCCGCGCAATGCCGCACCCAGAGATCCGGGCGCCGTTCCTTGGTGATCCGTTCCGCCTCCGCCCGCCGCCAGCGCGCCACCTCGGCGTGATGGCCGGAGAGCAACACGGCCGGGACGGCGCGGCCCTGCCATTCGGCGGGCCGCGTGTAGTGCGGGTACTCCAGCAGATGGTCCTGGCCGCCTGCCGCAAAGCTTTCTTCGGCCGCGCTCTCGGCCGCGCCCATCACGCCGGGCAGCAGCCGGACGCAGGCATCAAGCAGCACCAGCGCCGCCAGTTCGCCGCCCGAAAGCACATAATCGCCGATCGAGACTTCGATCAGCCCGCGCGCCTCGATCACCCGCTGATCGATCCCCTCATAGCGCCCGCAGAGCAGCACCGCGCCCGGCCCGGCTGCCAGGTTGCGCACCAGGCCCTGGGTCAGCGGCCGGCCGCGCGGCGTCAGGAAGATTGTCGGGCGGCCGTCCTGGTTGGCGGCCAGCGCCGCATCGACCACGTCCGGGCGCAGGACCATGCCGGCGCCGCCGCCGAAGGGCGTGTCGTCCACGGTGCGATGGCGGTCGGTGGCGAAGCCGCGGATATCGATCGCCTCCAGCGACCAGCGCCCCTCGCGCAACGCCCGACCGGCCAGACTTTCGCCGAGCGGCCCGGGAAACATGCCAGGAAAAAGGGTCAGGATGCTGGCGCGGAAACTCATGCCGCCGCCTCCGGCCGCACCAAGATCTCCTCGGGCGGCGCGACTACCAGGCGCCGGGCGGGGAGATCGACGACCGGCACCGCAGCGCGGGTGAACGGCACCAGGCGCTCTGGTGGGCCGGCGAGCACCAGGAAGGGCCCGGCGCCGTGGTCCTCCACCGCCCGGACCTCGCCGAGCGAGGCCCCGGCTGCGGTCACTGCCGCAAGGCCAATCAGGTCGCTGAGGTAGTATTCATCCTCCTCCGGCGGCGGCAATGCGGCGCGGGCGACGTAGAGCTGGGTACCGGTCAACGCCTGCGCCGCGTCGCGGTCGGCGACGCCTTCGATCCGCGCCAGATCGGGGGCGAGCAGTGTCAGCGCGATGCGCCGCGTGCCGGTCGCATCCGTCAGCGGGCCATAGGCGGCGATGGCACCGGGCTCGGCGGTGAAGCTGCGCAGCTTCACGAGGCCACGCACGCCATGCGGCCGGCCGATCTCGCCCACCAGGATGCGCTGCTCTTCGCCCGCCCGCTCCACGTCCCGCTCCTCATTTGCCATCCGGCGCGGCGCGATGCCGCGCCCGCTGTGCGGTTCAGCCCGCCGCCGCAGCGGCGGCGCGTTCCTGCGCCCGCTTCTTCGGCGCCGACTGCTTCGGCTGCTCGCGGTAGACCGGCGCCTCGACCAGGCCGGCCTGGGCGAGGAAGCGGGCGACGCGGTCGGTCGCCAGCGCACCGTGTTCCAGCCAATGGCGCACGCGCTCGCTCTGCAGACGCACGCGCTCGGCGTGGTCGGAGGGTAGCATCGGGTTGTAGCTGCCCAGCTTCTCGATGAAGCGACCGTCGCGCGGGCTGCGGCTATCGGCGACCACGATGTGGTAGTAGGGCCGCTTCTTGGCGCCCGCGCGGGCGAGCCGGATCTTCAGTCCCATCTTGCGTACTTTCTCCGTTAGAGGTCGTTAAAAGGGACGCCGGCCACCGCCGGGTCCCGTCATTCCCTTGGGCATCAGCGCCGCGAGTCCGCCCCGCATCAGCCCCTTCTGCCCGAGCTTGCTCATCCGCTTCATCATCGCGGCCATGTCGTCGAACTGCTTCAGCAGCCGGTTCACATCCTGCACCGTGCTGCCGCTGCCGGCAGCGATGCGGCGCTTGCGGCTGGCCTTGATAATGTCCGGCGTCCGCCTCTCCTTTGGCGTCATGGACGCGATGATGGCGGTGTGCTTCTTCAGCACGGTCAGGTCGAGATTGGCCTTCTCGATTTCCGCCTTCATCTTGCCGATACCGGGCAGCATGCCGAGGATGCCGGAGAGCGAGCCCATCTTGCCGATCTGCTTGATCTGGCTGGCGTAATCTTCCAGCGTGAACTGGCCCTTCTGCATCCGGGCCGCGAGTTTTTCCGCCTCCGCCTGGTCGATGGTCTCGGCGGCGCGCTCGACGAGGGAGACAATGTCGCCCATGCCGAGGATGCGGGACGCGATGCGGTCGGGGTGGAAATCCTCCAGCGCATCGAGCTTCTCGCCCGCGCCCAGCAGTTTGATGGGCGCGCCGGTGACGGCCCGCATCGACAAGGCAGCGCCACCGCGCGCATCGCCGTCGATCCGCGTCATGACGATGCCGGTGACGCCGACCTTCTCCTGGAAGGCTGCCGCGGTGTTCACCGCGTCCTGGCCGGTCATGGCATCGACGACCAGCAGCGTCTCATGCGGGCGGGTTGCGGCCTTCACCGCGGCGACTTCGGCCATCAGCGCATCGTCGATCGCCAGGCGCCCGGCGGTGTCCAGCACCACCACGTCGTAAAGTTCGCGCTTCGCCAGATCCATGGCGCGGGCCGCGATCTCCAGCGGCATCTGCCCGAGGATAACGGGCAGGGAGGCGACGCCGGCCTGGTTCGCCAGGGTTTCGAGCTGGAGCTGCGCCGCCGGGCGGTGCACGTCGAGCGAGGCGAGCAGCACCTTCTTCTTGTCGCGCCCCCTCAGGCGCAAAGCGATCTTGCCCGAAGTGGTGGTCTTGCCCGAGCCTTGTAGGCCGACCATCAGGATGGCGATCGGGGCGGGGGCGTTCAGGTCGATGCCGCGCGCCATCGGGTTGGCGGCATCGGCGCCGCCCAGCGCCTCGACCAGCGCGTCGTTGACGATCTTGACGACCTGCTGCGCGGGGGAGACGCTTTTCAGCACCTCCACGCCCACGGCGCGTTCGCGGACGCGGGCGATCAGGTCGCGCACCACCGGCAGCGCGACATCGGCCTCCAGCAGTGCCACGCGGACTTCGCGCAGCGCTTCCGTCACATCGGCCTCGGTCAGCGCGCCACGGCGGCGCAGCCGGTCGAAGACCCCGTTCAGCTTGCCCGAGAGTGCCTCGAACATCGCGTCAACTCCAGGGAGCCCGTGCCCCCAAACGACAAAGCGCCGCTGCGCGAATCGTCGCGGAGCGGCGGAGCCCCCCGGTGCGGGAGGCCTTATAAGATACCGAGGGGTAGCCCCGCGGGTCCCGGCGCGTCAAGCGCCGGCCCCCACCAGGCCCGGTTATTTCGGCGCCAGCACCATGATCATCTGCCGGTTCTCAAGACGCGGCATCTGCTCAACCTTGATGGTCTCGCCGAGTTCGATCCGGATCCTCTCCAGCACCTTGATGCCGAGTTCCTGGTGCGCCATTTCGCGGCCACGGAAGCGGAGTGTGACCTTCACCTTGTCGCCCTCGCCGATGAAGCTCTTCATCTGCTTCATCTTCACTTCGTAATCGTGGTCGTCGATGTTCGGCCGGACCTTGATTTCCTTGAGTTCGACGACCTTTTGGCGCTTGCGCGCTTCATTGGCCTTTTTTTGCTGCTCGTATTTGAACTTGCCGTAATCGGTGAGCTTGCAGACTGGCGGCACCGCGTTCGGGCTGATTTCCAGCAGGTCGAGGCCGATATCATAGGCGCGCAGCATCGCGTCGCGCGCGCTCATCACCCCCACCATCTCGCCGTTCTCATCGATCAGGCGCACCTGCGGCACCCGGATTTCGTCGTTCACCCGCGGGCCTGAACGGGTCGGCGCCGGGCCGGGCATGGGTCCTCTTGCTATGGTAAGCTCCTCTCGTCGTGGGAATACTGAGCCGATACTTATGGCGAAAAGCCGGCCTCCGCAACCGCCCGGCCGCGCGCAAGATCGGGAGGTGCCGCCTCTGCAGCCAGGTGCGCCACGGCTTCGGCGAGTGGCAGGGCGGTCTGCTCGCGCCCTGGCAGGCGGCGCAGCACGACAGTACCCTCCTCCGCCTCCCGCCGGCCGACCACGGCCAGGACCGGTACCCGCTGGTCAATATGATCGACCACCTTGCGGTTGATCTTCTCGTTCCGGAGGTCGAGTGCCACGCGCAACCCGGCCTGCTGCATGGCCGCCGCGACCTGCCGGGCATAGTCATCGGCGTCCGAGACGATGGTCGTCACCACCGCCTGGACGGGCGCGAGCCAGAGCGGGAAGCGCCCGGCATGCTGTTCGATCAGGATGCCGATGAAGCGTTCGAAGCTGCCGAGGATGGCGCGATGCAGCATCACTGGGCGTTGGCGGGTGCCGTCTTCGGCCACGTATTCGGCACCCAGGCGCTCGGGCAGCACGAAATCGACCTGGAGCGTGCCGCATTGCCAGTCCCGGCCGATGGCATCCCGCAGCACGAATTCCAGCTTCGGGCCATAGAAGGCGCCCTCGCCGGGGTTCAGCACGTAGTCCACCCCGGCAATCCGGCAGGCGTCCCGCAGCGCGCCCTCGGCCTGGTCCCAGACCGCATCCTCGCCGGCGCGCGTCGCCGGGCGGTCGCTGAACTTCACGCGGAACTCGACGAAGCCGAAGTCGCGATAGATCGAGGAGAGCAGCGCCACGAAGCGCACCGTCTCATCGGCGATCTGCGCCTCGGTGCAGAAGATATGGGCGTCGTCCTGGGTGAAGGCGCGCACGCGCATGATGCCGTGCAGCGCCCCGCTCGGCTCATAGCGATGGCAGCAGCCGAACTCGGCCATGCGCAGCGGCAACTCGCGGTAGCTGCGCAGCCCCTGGTTGAAGATCTGCACATGGCAGGGACAGTTCATCGGCTTCAGCGCCAGCACCCGGTCGCGCTCGTCCTCGTCCTCAACGCGGGCAATGAACATGTGTTCGCGGAACTTTTCCCAGTGGCCGGACGCTTCCCACAGCCGGCGATCGACCAGCTGCGGTGTCTTGACCTCCTGGTAATCGGTCCGGTCCAGCCGGCGTCGCATGAAGTCCTCGATCACCCGATAGAGCGCCCAGCCCTTGGGGTGCCAGAAGACGCTGCCGACCGCTTCTTCCTGCAGGTGGAACAGCCCCATCTCGCGGCCGATGCGGCGGTGGTCGCGTTTCTCGGCCTCCTCCAGCTGGGTCAGGTAGGCGTCGAGCTCGGCCTTGTCGCGCCAGGCGGTGCCATAGATGCGGGTCAGCATGGCGTTGCGATGATCGCCCCGCCAATAGGCCCCGGCCACCTTCATCAGCTTGAAGGCGGTGCCGATATCGCCGGTGCCGCGCAGATGCGGCCCGCGGCAGAGATCGATCCAGTCCCCCTGGCTGTAGAGGCTGATCTCCTCGGTGGTCGGCAGGTCGCGGATGAGCTGCGCCTTATACTTTTCGCCCTTCGCCTCGAAGAAGGTGATCGCCTCCTCCCGCGGCATCACGCTGCGCCGGAAGGGCGCGTCGCGGGCCACGATCTCGCGCATCTTGGCCTCGATCTGGGCGAAGTCGTCCGGCGTGAAGGGCTCGTTGCGGGCGAAGTCGTAATAGAAGCCGTGCTCGATCGACGGGCCGATGGTCACCTGCGTGCCGGGGAACAGCGCCTGGACGGCTTCGGCCAGCACATGGGCGCAGTCGTGGCGGATCATCTCCAGCGCTTCGGGATCGCGGCGGGTGATGAAGCGCACCGTGGCATCCTGCGCGACCACCGTACCCAGATCGCGGGTCACGCCATCCACCTGCATGGCCAGCGCTGCCCGCGCCAGCCCCGGGCCGATGGCTGCGGCGATGGCGGTGCCCGCGACCGGGCCTTCGAAGGCGCGGACGGTTCCATCGGGCAGGGTGATCGCGGGCATGGGCGGGGCGTCTCCGGGGCAGCGGCGGACCATGGCCAGGGCGGCAAGGCGGCGTCAAGCGCGGCCGAGCGCGCCGCGCGCGGGCCGGAACGGGCGGCATAGCAAAGCCGGGAGGTCGCACACCGCGTGACGACCGCGCCATCATCCCGAAGCCTGATCGCCGCCCCGCGCCAAGCCTCGCTTGAGGTTAAAGGGATCTTTGTGCCGACTTACAACTCTGTTATCTAACGCCCGAGTTGTCCAAGCCCAGAGTTCAGGAGGAGACACAGTATGACGACCGGTCACCTGCCCGGCTGTGCCTGTTGCGCACCACGACTGGGGCGCCGGGTTGCGGCGCGAACCGCTTTTGCCGCCAGCGCCGCGATGGCGGCCGCCGGCGGGGCGCTGCGGCCCGCCGCGGCCTTTGCGCAGGCTGGCCGGCCGGCCACCCCACAGGCCGCCATCGATGCGCTCATGGCCGGCAATGGCCGGTTCGTCAGCAAGCAGAGCGGCATGGCCGCCTGCACCGTCGATCTCAGCGCCCTCAAGCAGGCGACAGCCTCTGGCCAGGCACCCTTCGCCGCGGTGCTGGGCTGCGCGGACTCGCGCGTGCCGCCTGAGCTTGCCTTCGATGTGACGATCGGCGACCTCTTTGTCTGCCGCGTGGCCGGCAATATCGCCAGCGCCGACATCATCGGCAGCCTGGAATACGGCGCGGCGGTGCTGGGCACCAAGGCGATCCTGGTGATGGGCCATTCGTCCTGCGGCGCGGTGCACGCCACCATGGAAGGCAAGGCGGTGCCGGGGCAGATCAGCACGCTCTATCGTTCGATCCGCCCGGCCATGGCGGTGGGCGGGCATGACGAGGCGGCGGTGGTGAAGGCCAATGCCCGCATCCAGGCGGCGCTGCTGCGCGATTCCTCGCCCGTGCTCGCTGACATGGTCAAGCAGGGCAAACTGAGCGTGCTGGCCGCTTATTACGAGCTGGCGACCGGCCAGGTGACCCTGCTGGACTGAGCGAGCGCGGCACGGCCCGGCTTCTTCGTTGCGCAACCTCCGCGAATCGGTCCCAATAACGGTGTCGTGAGGCAAGCAGCACAGGAGAGCACGATGGAGTTCAAGGTCTGGCGTAGCGCCAAGAACAAGGAGTGGTACTGGACGCTGGTCGCCAGCAATGGCGAAAAGATCGCCGCCAGCGGCGAGGGCTATAAGAACAAGGCGGACTGCCTGCACATCCTTGGCCGTATCAAGGAAGGCGCGGCCGCCGCCCCGGTTGAGGAGCTGGCGGCGGCGCCGGCCAAACCAAAGAAGCCGGCCAAGCCGAAGGCGGCGAAGGCGAAGGTGGCCAAGCCGAAAGCCGCGGCCGATCCCAAGGCGGCCAAGCTGAAGGCCGGGCCGAAGCCCAAGGCTGCCGTTAAGCCCAAGGCGGCGAAGCCGGCTGCCTGAGGCTGGGGCGGGCTAGAGCGTGCTGCGTTCACATACGTTCACGCAGCCCGCTCTAGCATGTGTTGGATCGCGCGATTCAGCGCCTTCGGCGATTCCGCCTCAACGCATCGCGCTCTAGAGCAGCCGCCGTTCTGATGGCTCACCGCGTGATCCAGCAGAACGGAGGCTGCTCGAGCTTTATCTGGCCCTCAATCGTCGAACGGAAACCATCGGTTTCCCAGCAACGCGGCTGGCGTCCGTGCCCGTTCGGACGATCGGTACGAGGCAAAGCCTCGTACCGGGAGGTCAGCCCGCCCAGGGCATGCTTTCACCTAGCCTAATCGACCAGCGCGAATCGCGTTGCGAAAAAATACGACACATCATATACGATTCACCATTGGTCTTTTTGGCTTCGGAGCCTGGGCTGCATGGGGGATTTGCTTCGTTTGTCCAAGGGTGGTGGAACCATCGCTGGCGGCTTCGCGCTGGGCATCGCCCTGATCGCAGGGGCGCTTTCGATGCTGCGGGCCGGGTTCAATTTCAATCGTAACAACAACGCGTTTCATATCCCCATTGTCTTGGAATTTGAGCAATACGCCCAGTTCAAAGCCGACGAATTTATTCATTCATTGAAAGGATTTGTTACGCCTATTTTCTATTTCATATCTTTAGTATGTAACGAAAATAATATACACGATATATTTTTTTATGGCACATTCCTGACTCATGTTTTGACAATTTTTTCTCTCTTATGTCTTGCAGCATCGGTTGGGATTAGAACATTTACCGACCAATTTCTTCTTGCCCTCATCATCGTTGCCGCGCGTACTTCCTATTGGGCATCGCCCGTGGGCGGAGACGGGATGTTGATCGATGCTTTTACGCATTCGGAAATCGCGCGGGTTTTCTTCCTGCTGTGTTGTGCAGCGCTGATCGCCGATAAAATCATCCTGGCGGGACTATTCGCGGGCCTGACCTTTGCCGTGAATATCGCCTTCGGCATTTGGATCCTGCTGATCGCTGCGGGTTTCCTGGCCCCGCAACTCTGGGTGCTGGGGACCACCGGGCGGCAGCGCGACGCGATCCGCGGGCTATTGGCGCCCGTGCTCGCCTTCGCCGCCCTCGCCCTGCCCGCCACGATCTGGATCCTGTCGCGGGCCGAGCTCGGCGTTGCGACGGATTTCGATTACGTCGAATTTCTCAGGGGTTACTATCCAAAGCACTTCTTCATCGGGCCTTCGCTCGGCTGGCCGCTGATCCAGGTTGTCGCGGCGACCGGCGCCGCACTCATCGCGTCCCGGCGCCTGGCGCGCGGGACAGAGAGCCGCCGGATTATCGGGCTCATCGCGGGCTTGTTCATCTTGGGTATCGTGATCGGCGAAACCTCGCGATCGCGCGAATTGTTGCAGCTTCATTTTCTCCGCCTCGATGGCAGCCTGATGCTCTTGGCCACGGCCCTCAGCGGGGCGGCGCTGCTCCGGGCCGGGCAAAGCGGCGGGGTCCTGGGTCTGGTCGGCGCGGGGCTGGGGGGGCTGGCGCTCATCCTTGGCATTTGGCCCCTCGTCCTCCTCGCCCTGCTACTGGCCGGCACCCTGGCCGGGGAGGCGATGCTGCGCCGTGCTTTGCCTGGAAAGCTCGTGGTCTGGGCCACCTCTCGGGCCCTGGTCGTGGCGGCCGGCCTCGGATTCGCGGCGCTGTGCATCGGCACCAATGTCGCGGTTTATGTCCAGCGCACCACCCCGCCCCTGGGGGTGCCGGACAACATCCATCTTGCCGGAAGCAGTGCCGTCGTGCCGGACTGGCTGGACGTGCAGCGATGGGCCCGCGCCCAAACGCCGGAAGCTGCCATTTTTCTCCTACCCGCTTCGATTTCGGACGATTTTCGGGTCGGCGCGCGCCGCCGCATCTGGGTGGGGATGAAGGATGGCGCCACCGCGATGTGGGCGCCCCGCACCTATCGCCAATGGAAGCAGCGGGCGGATGAGGTCCGGGGCCTCGGCCAGGATTTGCCAGCCAGCCTCGCCTATGCGTGCGCGCATGGCATCGATTACGCCGTCATCGACCTGCGGCCGCACGGTGGCCGCGGCAGCGCGCTGGCCTCGGTCGTGCACCGCAATCGCTGGTTTGAGGTCCATCGCCCCCCCTGCGCCGGAATCTAAAGACCCAGGGCGAGGAACCGGCGATTCCCCTTGGCGCGCGGCCCGTGCCGCACCGGGAGTCGCGCCATCGCTCGTCCCCTGGTATCCCTCTGTTGCGAGGAGCCTTCCTGGACATGAGCGTGGCGAGCCAACCTTCTCATGCGGCATCACCCGCCCAGCCCGCCTCCGCCCTGCCGCTTTGCGTCGATATGGACGGCACGCTGCTCAAGATCGATACGCTGCACGAAGCCGCGCTCGATGTTCTCGGCACCGACCCTCGCGTGGCGCTGCGCCTGCCCGGCTGGCTCGCTGCGGGCAAGCAGGTGCTCAAGGCCGAACTCGCCGCCCGCTGGCCCTGCGCGGCCGAAGATTTGCCGGTCCATGAAGCCTTCCTGGAATTCCTCACCGCCCAGCGCGCGGGCGGCCGGCAGATTGTGCTCTGCACCGCTGCGAATGAACGGATCGCCACGGCCGTCGCCGCGCATTTTGGCCTGTTCGACGCGGTGATCGCCAGCGATGGCCAACGTAACCTGCGCGGCCCGGCCAAGGCGCAGGCGCTGGTCGAACGCTTTGGGGAGGGCGGCTTTGCCTATGCCGGGAACGATGCGACCGACCTGGCGGTCTGGCGCCGGGCCGGCGCGGCGGTGGTGGTCGGTGCCGCGCCCGCCTTGGTGCAGCAGGTGCGCGCCATGGTGCCGGTGGAGGGCGTCTTCGATCCGCCGCCGCCGCGCGGCGCGGCCTTGCTACGAGCGATCCGGCCCTATCAATGGGTCAAGAACGCGCTCTGTTTCGTGCCGCTGCTGGTCTCCGGCCATTGGCTCGACCTCGGCGCCTGGGCGGGTGCGTTGGTTGCGGCGATCGCCTTCTCGCTGGCGGCCTCGGCCATCTACCTGCTGAACGACATGACCGATATCGCCGCCGACCGGCGCCATCCGCGCAAGCGGCGCCGGCCCTTCGCCGCCGGGGATTTGCCGATCCTCTGGGGCCTTATCGCCGCGCCGGTGATGCTGCTGGCCGCGCTGGCGCTCGGCTTCGGCTGCGGCATGGGGGTGATCCTGGCCGGCTACATCCTCTGCTCGCTCGGCTATACCTTCGGGCTGAAGCAGCAGCCGCTGGCCGATGTCTTCCTGCTCGCCGCGCTTTATTGCCTGCGGATCCTGGGCGGCGGAGAGGCGAGCGGGCAGCCGGTCACGCTCTGGCTGCTCGGCTTCGCCAGCTTCTTCTTTCTCTCGCTCGCGCTCATCAAGCGGGTTTCGGAATTGCTGCGGGTGATCGAACAGGGTGGCAAGGCGGCGCCGCGCCGTGGCTATCGCGCGGCGGATGTGCCCAGCCTGCAGATGTTCGGAATCGGCGCGGTCTTCGCCGCGACGATCCTGCTCTCGCTCTATCTGCAGTCCAGCGCAGCGCTGCGCATCTACCGCAGCCCCGGGCTGCTCTGGGCGGCGGTGCCGCTGCTGCTGTTCTGGCAATGCCGGCTTTGGCTATCGACCAATCGCGGCTGGATGCACGACGACCCCATCCTGTTCGCCGCGCGCGACTGGGTCTCCTGGCTCACCTTCGCCCTGTTGGGCCTGGCGGTGCTGGCGGCGCGGGCGATCAACGCCTGATCCCGGCGGTCGCATCCTTTCACCGCAGGGATTGGCTTTTTCCGGCCATCAATCGCCGGGCGAACACCTCCGGTGTCCTGGGCTGCGCGGCATTCGCCGCGGCGCCCCTTTGGGGGCTCCGCATACGGCAAAGCCCCTTGCCGCTGGTATGATATGAACCGGTTGCCCTATTTCGGCAGCTCGATCCGTTGCAGCAGCCGCGCCTTCTCGGCCGTGTCGCGCGCGATGCGCGCGGTGAAGGGGCCGGGGCCGGCCAGATATTCGGTCGGCTGGAAGCCCCGTCGCGCCGCTTCGGCATAGGCCGGCTCGCCCCCGGCGGCGAGGCAGGCGGCCGCCAGGCGGTCGCGCTCGGCCAGCGGAAGCCCGGCCGGGGCGAACAGCCCGCCGAAGCTCGCCGGCGCCATGTCGAAGCCCTGCTCCTTCGCGGTCGCCACATCGGCCAATAGCGGGTGGCGCGCGGGGGCGAAGATCGCCAAGGCGCGCAGCTCCGGCCGGCCGTTCATCGAACCGGCGACCAACGCCGCCGCCTCAATCCGCCCGGCCAGCAGCTCCGTCGCCACCGCGGGCTCACCGCGATAGGGCACGTCCTGCCATTGTATGGCGGCGCGATCGGCGAACTCCAGGGCGGCCAGATGCGGGATGCTGGCGATGCCCTGATGCCCGAAGCGGATGCTGCCCGGGGCCGCCTTGGCGGCGGCGACAAGATCGCCAAGGCCGTGCCAGGGGCTATCGGCGCGCACTGCCAGGACCATGGCGTTCTCGAAGGTCTGGCACAGCGGGATCAGGCTCTCGGCGCCATAGCCGCCATTCGGGCGCACCGTCGGCAGGACGGTGAGCACATAGGCCGGGGCGAAGAGCAGCGTCGTGCCGTCCGGTGCGGCGCGAGCGACGCTGGCCGTGCCGATGCCCCCCGCCGCGCCGTCGCGGTTCACCACCACCACCGGCGCGCCGAGGCGCTGCTGCATCCCCGGCGCCAGGGCGCGGGCGAGCAGGTCGGTGGTGCTGCCTGCGGCATAGGGGTTGACGATCTGCACCCCCTCCGCCGCCGCCGGGCCAGCCAGCAGAAAGGCGAAATACGAAAGCCTGAACCGCATGGCGGGACGGGTCCTTACAAACCATGTCGCGCCGCCAGGATCGGGTGGCCGGGGCGGGCTGTCCAGCCGCAGGCGCGGGATCGAAGCGTGTACCAATAATAAGAATTCTGAGAAAATCAGGTAATCTCTCAGGTGTAGATCACGCAAAAAAGATTGTGTCTGATGATCCATCGGGTAATTTGAAGCCGTAGGACGCGAAAGGCACGGAACTCTATCCGCGCGTTACCCGGGGAAGCCAGATGTCCACCACAACGCGGATGACAGTGAGCCTGCGGCCTTTTTTGCCCGGCCGCCTTCCCAAGGGTCTGCTGATCGCCGCCCTGCTCAGCCTCTCCGCGGTGGAAGTCGTGGCGTTTTATCACCTCTGGCCTAGCGATGACGGCGTCTCTATCTTTGAGACTGAAGTCACGCATCTGCCTGGCGCCCTGATCCATGAGCCTGAGACGATCACCGCCCGTGGCGAGAGCCTGCTACCGGCGCCCGTCACGCTGAGCCTGCTGGGTGGCGGCATGATCGGCTTCGGCCTGTATCGCCGCCACGCGGCGGCCTGACCCGCGGCGCGGACATCGCCATAGCCGTTGTCCGCGCCACCGCCGCCGCCCTAGACTCGGTCCGTGAAAAGGGAGCGGCAGCATGGCGATCCAGGCGCTCGGCTATATCGGAATCGAAGCCACCTCGGTGGAGGATTGGGACGGTTTCGCCACCGGATTGCTCGGGCTGCAACGTGTCGAACAGGCGGGCGCCCAGCGCAGCTACCGCATGGATGACCGCAAGCAGCGGATCTTCATCGAGCCCGCCAGCCAGAACGGTGCCCGCTGCTTCGGCTGGGAAGTGCCCGATGCCGCGGCGATGGAGGCCATGGCCGCGCGGCTGGAAGCGGCGGGCCACCCGGTCGTGCGCGGCGATGCCGCGCTGGCCGCGCAACGCCGCGTCGCCGGGCTGATCCTCGCCGCCGACCCGCTGGGCAACCGGATTGAAATCGTCCACGGCGCCGAGAGCACGGCGGAACCCTTCCGCCCCGGCCGGGCCATTTCCGGCTTTCGCACCGGTGCGCTGGGCATGGGCCACGCCGTGCTGAACCTGACCTTGGCGCAGATGGACCCGACGCTCGCCTTCTACCGCGAGGTGCTGGGCTTCAAGCTTTCGGACTACATCACCACGCCGTTCCGCGCCTATTTCCTGCACGTCAATGCGCGCCACCATTCGCTGGCGCTGATTGAGGCGGCGCAGCCGCGCCTACACCATCTGATGGTTGAGACCTTCATGATGGATGATGTGGGTCAGGCCTATGACCTCGCTTTGGGCGAGGAGGGGCGGATCGCCACCACGCTGGGGCGGCATGTGAACGACCTGGTCACCAGCTTCTACGCCCGCAGCCCTGGCGGCTTCCTGTTCGAATATGGCTGGGGCGGGCGGGCGGTGGATGACGCCACCTGGGTGCCGCATGAATGCACCTCTGGCCCAAGCCTGTGGGGGCATGACCGCAACGCGGTGCCGGCCGAGATCCAGGCCAAGGCGCGGGAGATGAAACTGGCGGCGGCGGCGCGCGGCGAACGCGCGCCAGTGCAGGTGGTGGAGGGGAACTTCCAGCCCGTCCGCGGCGAATGCGCCTGGTGGGACGGGCTGCGCGGCGCCGCCGAATAGCGGCAAGGCGGCCCGGCGGGAGCATTTGTCCGCAATGTCTCGGCGCCTTGGTCCGGGCCCGCTTTGCCACCGCCCGGCGGCGCGCCATGCTGGCACCTCCCCTGCCGCCAGGAAGGCCCCGCCATGTTCGATGCCGCCCGCTTTCTCAAGGACCTGAACGATCTGCGACAGATCGGCGCCTACAAAACCGGCGTCCACCGCCCCACCTATTCGCCGCAGGATATGGAAAGCCG
>Ga0114963_10001709_pt1 | contig 15043 bp, 14 predicted proteins | sample C_131016_EF_Meta_FD_87019 | JGI IMG/M metagenome (GOLD analysis project Ga0114963, IMG submission 87019) | Freshwater microbial communities from Lake Croche, Canada to study carbon cycling - C_131016_EF_MetaG | ecosystem: Environmental > Aquatic > Freshwater > Lake | place: Lake Croche, Canada...
AAACGCGATATCGCCTGCTGCGTTTTGGTTGTCGCTGTAGTCGCGGTCCATGAAGATGTAGGAGCCGGCTTGGATTTCGTTGAAGACACCCGAGTCGCGCTCATGCAAGAAGCTGCCAGTGCCAGCGCCCGTGATGCGCTCGACCGCTATGCCGCATGCCTCAATGGCCTGCCGACTTATGCGCGAAGCTTCGACTGTGCCGGCAATGGCCGCGGCTCGTTCCTGCGGCAAGCGCATATGCTGGGCCGCACCGTGGTAGCACTGCAGACCCGCAAAACGAAGAGAGGGATTGGCCGCTATTTGTCGCGCCAAGATGGCTGCAGCTTCGCCAGGGGCAACGCCGCAGCGGTTGGATCCAACATTGACTTCGATATAGACATCCAGATTGACTGCGTGCGATTTTGCCGTAGCCGCCAGTGCTTGAACCTGTTGTGGGTGATCCACCAGAACCCCTATGCGTGCGGCGCGAGCCAGTGGCCCAAGATGACGCAGTTTGGCGTCTCCCATGACCTCATTGGTAATCAGAATATCTTGGATACCCGCCTGAACAAACACGGCGGCCTCACTGAGCTTTTGGCAGCAAATACCAACCGCTCCCAGCGCGATTTGTCGAAGTGCAATCTGTGGGCACTTGTGACTTTTTGCATGAGCGCGAAGACGCACCTTGCTGCCTTGTAGCGCCGTGGCCATCCGCGCCAAATTACGCTCGAAGGCATCGAGGTCCAGAACGAGTGAGGGTGTATCGATCAGGCTGATGTGATCGCCCGGTTGTGCGGCTTGCCAAGGGCTCATGGATTTATCTAATTCATTAAGAAATGTGAGGTGGTTTTATACTCATAACAAAGCACTAATCGAGTTTAGCGCCAGAAATTTTGACGACTTCAGCCCATTTAATGGTTTCGCGCCGCGAGAGTTCACGAAACTCTTCCGGCGAACTAGGGGCTATCTCTGCATCAAGCATTTGGAACCGTTCCCGCAGTAAGGGACTGGCCAATGCAGTTCGAATTTCAGTGTTAATTCGGTTCACAAGTTCCTTGGGCATGTTTGCTGGACCAATGATCCCGCCCCATGCGGTCACATCAAAACCTGGCACGCCTGATTCGGAAATCGTGGGAATATCAGGGTATTGGGCAGAGCGCTGAGTGCCAGAAATGCCTAAGGCGCGCATGCGCCCGGCCTTGACGTGCGGACCGACTACGGGGGTGTTCTCGAGCATGATGTCGATGTCGCCCCCGATCAAATCGTTGATGGCGCCAGTTACAGCTTTGTAGGGCACGTGGACCATGGTTGTTTGTGTCATGCTGCGCAGGAGTTCTCCCCCAAGATGGCCAGAGGTGCCGTTGCCCGCAGTACCTTGAGTCAATTTACCGGGATTTTTCTTAGCGTAGGCAATCAACTCTGACACATTTTTGACTGGCAATTTGTCCTTCACCACCAGCAGGTTGACCACCCTCAGGGCGCCCCCGATCAGCGTGAGGTCCTTGTCTACCTCGTAGGGCAACTTAGGCATCAAGGCACGGTTGGTTGCCAATGACACGATGTTGCCGTAGGCAAGGGTATAGCCGTCAGGTGCTGCACGCACCACCTCCATGGTGCCGATGACGTAGGAGGCACCGGGCTTGTTGTCGATAACGAAAGGTACGCCCATTTGCTGCGACAACTGCGTGGCCAGCGCACGCATCAAGATGTCTGGCGCACCCCCCGCCGCAGAAGGCACGATCAAGCGGATTGGCTTGTCAGGGTAGGCGGCAAAACTTGGCAATGGCAGCACCGCGGTCAAGGCAAGGGCGAAGGCTAAAAGCTGTCGTTTTTGCATTTTGAATACTCCCGCTTGGTTGATCAAATCATCGGTTTTTTGGCAAGGCTTAAAGCTGCACTTTTGCTTCTTGGTAGATGGCATAGAGATTGGCATACATGGGCCCGGGTTTGCCTAGGCCGACTGGTTTGGAGTCGATCAAGGTGACTGGCAGGATCTCTTTGGTAGCAGAGGACAAAAGCACTTCATCAGCAGCGAATACTTCATCTTGTGCGATGGCGCGGATCTGCAAAGAAATAGCATGTTTTGCGCAAAGTTCTTCAAAAAGTCCGTAACGGATACCTTCCAAAACCAGGTTGTTTTTCTTTGGTCCTAGCAGGGTTTGGTTTTTCACAATCCAAACATTGGATGCTGAGGCTTCAGTTAAAAATCCATCACGAAACTGAATGGTTTCAACCGCGCTATGTTGTGCAGCGTTTTGAGCTGCAAGAACATTGCCTAACAAGGATGTGGATTTAATATCGCAGTGCAGCCAGCGCATGTCTTGCATGGTGACGCATGCCACGCCGCGTTCGCGCATTTCCTTGGAGGGGGTAGACATGGCATTAACCATGATGAACACGGTTGGTTTGGTGTTAAGCGGAAATGCATGCGCACGGGTTGCCACACCCCGCGTCAATTGGATGTAAACCAACAGATCAGAACCTTCAGATTTTTCCATGAGGGTTGCAATGATCTGCAGCCATTGCTCATTGGAATAAATGTTGTCAATGCCCACTGAGGCCAGGCTTCGAGTAAGTCGTTCTAAGTGCTGTACCGGACGAAACATTTTGCGCCGGTAGACCGGGATAACGTCATAAATACCGTCGCCAAATATGAAGCCACGGTCAAGCACCGAAACATTGGCTTGGGACAAGGGCAGAAACTGACCATTGAGATAAACAACTTGCTCACTCATAAGTGAAACTCCGATTCATAAAACTAAATTTTATTTAATCAGTTATTGATAAGACTCTGATTGATTAGTATTGCAGTTTGTGTCAGCATTCATCATCGTGAAAACCCTTGGTAGGCCAGAGGGTAGCCTTTTATCAGCGGCCAATCATGTAAAACAGGTGAATTGAAGTTGGGAGTGGTCTGTAGTGGATCCCCAAGAGCAAGACAAACTCGATATCAGACCAGCAATCTGCCGTTTGACGAGTGGAACAGCGTCCTTGGATCGGAGCGTCTTACAGGGGCATTGCTTGTTCGGCTGACCCACCATGTCCACATTCAGGAAATGAATGGGGACGAGGTCAGTGGTGAAACGCATATTCGTGGCAATGCTCTAGAATTAAAAAAATAATTTGCAAACCTTGAGAGTTTGTATGCCAAGTAGGGCAGTGCAAGCCAACGACTTTATACATTGAACTGGATTGAGCGGGATGGCCAAATTGCACAATTTCAACGCGGGTGGTTATGCCTTTTTAGAAGGTGGTTTTCCCTATTCACAAGCCGTTATTGCGTTGCCTGGATTTGCTTTTCGGCGCATTCGCTTTTCAAGCGTTGTTCCGGTTGAACAAGGCTTTGAATGGATTCGTCAACACCTTCATCAAAACAATCGACCTTCAACGGCATTGGCTGCATGCGAGCTAAGATCGCCAAGCGCTTTCACGATGAAGGGCTTTAGATGTTTCAATCAAAGTTATGTGGAGGTGCTCACTGATTGGGGCCTGATTCAAAATGGGCTCAACCCTGTAGCCCGTAGCAACTTGGCGCCGGCTTATTCACCACCAGACGTTCCTGGCTTTTATGCTTTTACTTACACCGTGCCTGAAACTTGTAACCACCCAGACTGGCTGATTGCAGGCAGCGGCGAGTGGCCAGAGCACTTGCCTTTTCCTGAAGGCATTGTGGCGCGGGGCGACACCAGCACCGAGGGGATTGAGCGAAAAGTCCGCTATGTGGTGCAAATCATGCAGGAGCGAGCACAGGGATTGCAAGCGCAGTGGGGCCGATTAACAAGCGCACAAATTTACACGGTGCATGACTTTTCTGCTTTGATTCCAACGGTATTCAAAATCGCAGGCATGCTCAGCCCTGGACTGTCGTGGCACATTTGCAATCCTCCCATTCAAGAGTTGGAGTTTGAAATGGACGCTCGCAGTGTGCAACACGAACGTGTGGTGCACATTTAGGTTTTGCGTTCCAGCCACGAGCCCAAGATACCCTTGGGCATGCGGATGATGAAAAAAACCAGCAAGGCTCCGTAGAGCAACAAGTCGAGGCCATGAATTTGGTTGCCAATCAAGACTCGCAATACTTCTTGGAGTGCCAGCAAAAATACAGCGCCGAAGGTGGGGCCAAGCATGACGAACATCCCTCCTGCAATCACACCAAAAACCATTTGCAAAGAAATGGCAATGCCCGAGACTGTATCTGGGTTCACATAGGCTTGGTATTGCGCATACAAAACGCCTCCAAAGCAAGTCATGGCTGCCGAGAGGACCGTAATTTTCAATTTGGTTCTAGTCACATTGATACCAATGGATGCGGCCGCATCCTCGTCCTCGCTGATGGCTTGAAGCGCATCGCGCAACATGCTTTGGTCTACTTTGCGCCAGACCCACAGTGCGAAAAGCCAGCAAGCCAAAACAATATAGAACCAAACCACGCGGTTTGAAAATTGAAATGACCACAAAGAGGCAGTGGCCTCATTGGGCAAGCCCGGCTTGGGTGTCAGGCCCAATGAGCCACCTGTCACTTCTCGTGTGGCCACAATGACCAAGCGCACCACTTCGGCCAAAGCCAAAGTCACAAGTGCAAAATAATGTCCCACAATTTTGAAACGAAAACATGGGTAGCCTATGACCAATGCCAAAACCACTGTCAAGCCCAAGGCAAGAAGGGCACCAGCCAAAGGCGGTACGCCATATTGATTCCATAATAAGACCACGCTGTAAGCGCCAATGCCCAAAAAGGCGCCATGCCCCAGGCTGACCAACCCAAGACGCCCCATCAAGGCCCAGCTGGTGTAGATGAAGCCCATTAGCAAAGCCATGATGATCAAGTGCAAGGGGTAGGAGCCCAAGCCCAGCCAAGGCGTCAGAATCAAGGCCGCCAGCAACGCGCCAAATTTATAGTTGGAAGATATAAGAGGCATGTTTTAGCGCCTACGAAATAAAATACCTTCAGGGCGAATGAACATCATGGCGATGAAGAACACAAACGCCATCACATAACCCCATTCAATGGCGTAAACATAGCCACCCACAGATATCAACTGCGCAAAAATAAAAGCAGCTATAAAGCCACCCAATAAATTGCCTAAGCCGCCCATGACGCAAACCAAAAATGTGATGGGGCCAAACGACAAACCAATTGCGGGGTGGATGTCGTATTGCAGCACCAACAAACAAGCGGCCAGTCCCGCCAATGCACCTCCCATGGCAGAGGTGATTAAATAAATGCGCTCAGGGTTCACACCCATCAAAGGCATGATGCTGCGGTCTTGGCTGATGGCGCGAATGGCTGTGCCAGCGAAAGTTCGGTTCAAGAACAAATAAGTTGTCGCAATAGCCACCATGGCCACACCAAAAGCGATTAGGCGAGCCATTGACAAGCTGATATCACCCACCATCAAACTGGGCATGCGCACACCTAAGTTTTTGAAATCAATGCCAAAGATCACGGTGGCCAAGGCTTGCAGAAAAAACAAAACACCGCCCGTGACCAGCAATTGATTAATAGGTTCGGCGGACAAAACCGGCCGGATGATGAACCAATGCATGGCCATGCCCAAAACGGCCACGCCCACAACACCCAATATGAAAGCCACAGCCAAAGGCAGCCCCAAGATGGTGTGAGACCAGTAGATGGCATACATGCCCACCATCATCAATTCGGCATAGGAAATCCACACCACATCGATCACACCAAAGATCAGGTTCAAGCCCAAAGACAAAAGCGCTAACAAGCCCCCAAGCAGAAGCCCATTGAGAACCGCTTCGAGTAAAAAAATGTCAAAAAATTCCATCACACCCCCAGATAGGCTTTTTGAACTTCATCGCTGGACAACAATTCAGCCGCAGTTCCGGATGCACGAATTTTTCCAATTTCAAGCAAGTAAGCACGGTCGACCACCTTGAGTACTTGTTGGATGTTTTGCTCGACAATTAAAACGGTATAGCCTTCAGCGCGAATGCGGTGCATGAGCTCAAAAATAGATTGCACAATGACAGGTGCTAAACCGGCTGAGGGCTCATCGAGCAGCAGCAATTTAGGGCCACTCATCAGGGCGCGGCCAATGGCACACATTTGTTGCTCGCCCCCAGACATGGTGCCTGCCAATTGTTTTCGCCGTTCAGCCATACGCGGAAACAAGTTATAGACATACTCCAAGCGCTCTTGCAATTTAGCACGCGCAGCAGGGGTATAGGCTCCTATTTTCAAGTTGTCCTCCACACTCAGTCGCGGGAACAATCGGCGCCCCTCTGGCACTTGCGCAATGCCCAGTCCCACCACTTTATGCGAGGGCAAGTCTCGGTAGGATTGGCCTTGCATCTGCATGCTCCCTGCTGTGGCTTCAATCAATCGGGAAATGACGCGCAAGAGGGTGCTTTTGCCTGCGCCGTTGGGACCGATAACGGCCACGGCCTCGCCGGCTTTGACACTTAATGACACATCAAACAGCGCCTGAAAACTGTTGTACCCGGCGTTGATATTTTTCAATTCCAGCATCATGCGTCCTGACTCGACTCATTGCGCTCAACTTGCTGCTGAACACTTTGGGCGTCCGTGCCTAAATACACTTCAATCACTCGCGGGTCATGCGTGACCTCCGAAGGCGAGCCTTGAGCGATCAACTCGCCGTGGTCTAACACCAAGCATCGATCAATAACCTTCATCAACACCCCCATGATGTGCTCAACCCAGATAATGGTGATGCCGCGTTCATCGCGAATTCGTTTGAGCATTTGTGCGGCTTGTGCCATTTCTGTTTCGTCTAAGCCGCCTAAACTTTCATCGGCCAACAGCAACTTAGGCTGCGTCGCTAAAGCCCGGGCCATTTCGAGTTTTTTTAAACCCGCAGCGCCAAGCCCATCGACTCGGACTCCGGGGTCGCGTGGCAAATCAATCAAGTACAAGGCATCGTGCGCTCGGCGCTCGGCCTCGCCTTTTGTGATGGGTTCGCTGGCGCCGTAGTAAGCGGCGAGGGTTGCATTCTCAAGAATCGAGAGTTTGCGAAAGGGCCTTGGAATTTGAAAAGTTCTGGCCACACCCTTCTTGCAAATGTGTGAAGACGACAAGCCCAACATGGGCTGACCATCAAACACCACATGGCCTGATGTGGGTTCAAACATACCTGCCAATAAATTAAAGGTGGTACTTTTTCCGGAGCCATTGGGGCCAATCAGGCCCACAATTTCTCCGCGCTGGACTTCAAAAGAAATTCGGTTGACAGCTGTGAAGCCACCGAATTTCTTGGTCAGTTCATGGACTTCAAGCACAATCAATTCGCGTAGGAGTTGCCTTTAGGAAGAGGCATGACAGGATCACGGCTTTTGATGGCTCTAGGCCAAACCACGAATGTGTCATTGCCCGAGTACTGGTGAACCACTGGGGTAGAGCGTTCGTTTTGACCAGACATGGGGTTACCCGGTGGGAAAAATTTGACGCCATAACCTTGAATCGTGCCGCCTTCGGGAATGTCAGTTTCTAATGCGGCTTTGCGCAATGATTCCGGGTCGTAGCCGCCGTATTTTTTAATGGCGCGCGGCATGACATCGCTCAATAAAATCCAGGTTTGGTTAAAGCCCATGGAAACGTGAGTTGGAATTTCGTCACCTTTTACTTCTGCTTTATAGCGCTTGATCATCTCTGCTGTGAGGGCGCCCATGCCAGGATTAAGCGTTTTAGCGTCAAGCAATTGAGCTGCAACGGGGTCCACATTCATGATTAAGTTGGCGTCATCTTTGAAAGTGGCAAACAATTTGTCAAATTGACCATGGCCAGCGCCGTGACCAATCAAGGCATCCCACTTCAAACCTTGCTCTTTGGCTTGGCGTAAGAACAAAGTGATGTCAGGGTTATAGCCCGTGTGCAAGATCACATCGGGTTTTGCTCGGCGCAACTTTGTCACCAAGGGAGACAAGTCGGGGGAAGTTGCAGCGTAGCCTTCTTTCAAGACCACTTGCATGCCCAATTGTTTGCAAATCAAGTCGTTGCCTGATGCAACGCCAGCACCGTAAGGGCCGTCTTCATAAATGATGGCCACTTTGAGGTCTTTAACTTCTTTACCCAATTTGGCTTTGCTGTTTTCTCCCAAAAAGCGGCATGAAGCTTCGCCCATTTGATCGGAGTGAACTTGCGGCCGGAACACATATTTCAAGTTCTTGTCTTTGAAAACGGCTGAAGACACGCAGACATTGGCCCACATGAATTTCTTGGCTTGGTCGACCCGTTGGGCCATCGGAACGCATTGGGCAGAAGAGAAAACGCCCATAATCAAATCCACCTTTTCTTGGTTCAATAAGCGCTCGGTTTCATTGATAGCTACTTCGGTTTTACTTTGCGCATCGACGTAAATCGGTACAATTTTGTGACCCTCTACGCCGCCTCGTTCGTTCATCAAGTCAATGGCGTATTTGGTACCCAGATAGCTCGCATTGGAGCCGCCCGCGGCCAAGGGGCCCGACATGTCAAAAATCACACCCACTTTGATTTGTTTAGTTTGTGCCATCGCTTCACCTGAAAGCCACAAACTTGACACCACGAGAGCGGAAAGAAATTGCTTAAACATGAAGGATCTCCTTGAATATGTGCGTAATCCGACATTGGATTGGCAAAGATTACTTTCTTAACTTAACAAGATCGCGGCTATTTCAACAGGATGAAAACCCTATGACCAGACTGACCAGGGGTAATATTTGAGGAGTTGAAGTGTTGAAGCGGTGCTTTTGAACAAAGCCGCATCTTTATTTAGCCAAATGAGTTGGCTTTGGTAGGGCGCAACTGTGCAGGGTTGCTGCATATGCCGTCATTGATCTCATCGAGACTGAGTTGATCATGACGCTGGTTTGGGCATCGTTAAGTTAACTTCAGCCCATCGGCTTGCGTCTAGCTCATAAACACACCGTCACCCATCTCCTAAAACGCCACCGCTACCCAGCGGCAAGCATCAGCCAATGCGCGTGGGTACTCTCGTTTTGCCTTAAGTTTTAGGGGTGTGGAACTCATGATGGCTCAGCGGGGTGTTGTTGTTTCATATGAAAGTATTGGGATTTAAAACGCCTTCAGAGGTGTTCCATCAATCGTTAAGCCGTGTTGCACTTCGTCCTTGAATCCTCCATTGAATAAAAAATCAGGCATTTGCATTTCTTTTTCCGCCTTGTTCGACAAAGCCAAAATATCGTTTTCCAGCCGTTTGATTTTCGTAAATTGAACCTTGATGGATCGCCGGAGGCAACGGCATGCGAATTGGCACGGATACTGAACGCGGTGTGATGGTGTCTTTGCCGCAAATGATTTGGCTGGAAAATTCTTGCCAATCAAAATTGCCAGCATTCATCAAGGGATACGCATCGGCAGCCGCAAATTCGTAAAGTAGCAGGCCTCGCGATCGTTGAGAGGTGTTTTGGGCAGAGCCATGGACTGCCCGAACGTGATGAAAAGAAACCGAGCCGGCCGTGCCTTCACAAGGCACAGCATGTGAGAAGTCGACCGCACATTTGTCAGGGTCCATTGCCCCGCAGAAATGACCATCTGCTCCATGGTGATCATGCGTCGGCCCTCGGTGGGATCCCGGGATCACGTACATGGCGCCATTTTCTTCAGTGGTATCGTCCAACATGACGCCTGCGGCCAATATGTCGTCATTCGAATGGGGGTAGAACGCCCAGTCTTGGTGCCATTCCACGGGGGAGCCAAAGTGAGGTGCTTTTAAATTTAATTTGGAACCATGCAACCGCACATTTTCACCCAGCAGGTCTTGCAGGATCGCCACAAATTTTGGAGTTTTCATGAAGTCATTGAAAACAAGGTCGACGACATGAGGCTTTTTAATTCGCCGAACCTTGGGGCTAGTGGCACTATGACCGGGCTCTAGGTCAAAGACATCATCGTGGGATGTCACATTGCGTGATTTCTCAACAAGATTGGCTAAGACTTCTTTCATGCGTAAAAGAGTGGCTTGTTCAACTACATCTTGGACGATGACAAATCCCTCTTCTTTGTATTGTTCAAGCTGTGCACGAGTCAGAACGCGATTCATGATGTAAATCTCATATAAGTAAGTTGCCTTGTATTTATGTTAGCGCTAACATTAATACTTGTCAATTTTCAAGTCTATCCTAGCCGAGCTCGGATCATAATTTCTCTTTTACCGTCTCAAATCGTGACTACCACACCCGCTTCCAAGAATAACAACCGCCGCAATTCAGCAAGTTCACACCGCATGGAGGATGTGGCCACCCTGGCGGGGGTGTCCATGATCACTGTTTCACGAGTTATCAATAGTCCGGACAAAGTTGCGGAAGTGACGCGGATAAAAGTTGAAAAAGCTATTCGAACTTTGGGTTACGTGCCCAATTTGATGGCTGGTAGTTTGGCGTCCAGTAAAAGTCGACTGATTGGCGCCATTGTTCCAACAATTGACAACTCAATATTCGCTGAGACCATTCGAGGTCTTTCAAAGACATTGGCATCTAATGGGTATGAACTGCTGTTAGGTCAGACTGGTTATGTCGACAACGCTGAGGAGCGCATTGTGTCAACCTTTTTGGGACGAAGGGTCGATGCCATGGTCTTGACCGGCATTCGCCACACTGATAAAACCAGATCTCAACTTAAGGATTCAGGTATACCGGTGGTGGAAACTTGGGATTTATCTGATCGCCCCATAGATATGCTGGTCGGGTTCTCTAACTTGGAGGCTGGTGCTGCCATGGGTCGTTATCTCATCGGTAAAGGCTATCTGCGACTTGGCTTTGCGGGTGGTGATGAGAGCAGGTCGTTATCGAGACTGGCTGGATTAACAGCAACTGTTAAATCAACCCCGGACGCGCACTTGCGACATGTATTACTTAAACCAGCAGCTGCCTCGTTCAAGGCGGGTCGAGAAGCGCTTTCACAACTTTTGAAAAAAGATGAAAATTTGCAAGCAATTTTTTTCAGCAACGATGCACTGGCGGTTGGCGCAATGATGGAGTGTGTTCGAAGAGGTTTGAGAGTCCCGCAGGACATCGCTATCGCTGGATTTGCAGATTTAGATATTGCCAGTGAAATAGTGCCTTCATTGACGACAGTTCAAGTCAGCTCTCGTCGAATTGGTGAAACTGCCGCAGCGATGCTAATGGAGAGATTGCAAGGCAAAGATGTGCCGGATTTATTTAAAAACCTCGGGTTTTCCATCATCCCTCGGGAAAGTGCTTAATAATAATAATGAGGCTTGACTTGCACCGAAAGTTCAAGATAATGGTGTTAGCGCTAACATAAATCAAGGAGACGCTAAGATGAAATCTCAATCAGTTCGCGGGTTCGCTAAGCAAGCATTGACGGCATTTGTCTTTACAGTGACAGCTTTGACCGCCCAAGCTCAAACTACCCTTACCTTTGGGGGCTCTGATGCCATCGGGTCTATTTTGGACAAGCAAAATATTTCGTTCACCAAATGCGTGAACGACCGTGGCGCCAATAAGCTCAAGGTCAATTTCATTCAAGGTGAGCAGTTGGGTACGGACATGCAAGTCATTGAACAAATGATGCAAGGCTCTGTGCAAATTTACGGTGATGTACTTGATTGGTATGCCAATTGGGTCAAGGACTTCTCTATTCTTGCGTGGGGCTTTACTTTCCGCGATGCAGACCATATGCAGAAGTTTATCGACGGTCCTTTGTATGCTGCGATGGCAGAAAAACTTCGCAAAGAGCAAGGTTTGCGCATTTTGGCTGCAGCGCCTACGCAACCTCGCATTTTGTTTTCAAAAAAACAAGTCAGCAATTTGGCAGATTTGAACGGTGTCAAGATGCGAGTGCCTGAAATCAAAACCTATTTGATGCTTTGGGAAACGCTCGGAACAAAACCAAGTCGACTTGCTTGGGGTGAAATTTATTTGGGTTTAAAAACAGGTGTAGTTGAGGCCGCTGAGGGGCCCATTTCGTCAGCCTATTCATCCAAATTTCATGAGGCCGTTAAGTACGTAACGCGCACAGATCATTTGATGTCTTCTGCTCACATCACGATTAACGAAAAATCTTATGCAGCTTTGCCAGCAGATCAACAAAAACTGCTAAGTGATTGTGCAAAAGAGACTGTGGTCGCAACTCGCAAAATAGGGCAACAAGATACTGATGAAACATTAAAGAAAATGACTGCTGAAGGAGCATTTGTTTCCACAATTGACAAAGCACCAATTCAACAAAAGGCCAAAGACGCTGTGTTGAAAATGGAAAAAGACGGTGTGTGGTCAAACGGCTTGTGGGAACAGATTCAAAAGCTCTGATAGCTCATCATGAAATTTTTAAGCAGCATGATCCGAAGTATGGAGCGGATCGAGCAAGCTCTCGGTGTCTTCCTTGTACTTGCTATAGTGGCTATGGTGGGTGTGCAGGTTGTGAGCAGGTATTTTTTTAATCAACCTATGGCGTGGGTAGAAGAACTCTCTACCTATTGCTTTATCTGGACTGTTTTTGTAGGTGCATCCATTGCGCTTAAGCAAGACAGACATATTGCAATCACCGCTTTAGAACTGTGTTTGTCGGATGCACAAAAACGCTGGCTCAAATTATTGATTTGGATTTCAGTCCTAACTTTTATGTTGATCATGATTCCACATGGTTACAAAGTGATGCAAGTTGAGGCGCGCTCAAACAGCGTATCTTTACCAGTCGATATTCCTCGTATGTGGTTTTACTCATTGCCACTTACCTTAGCTTGTATATCGATGTTAATTACAAGTTTAATGGGTGTTTGCCAATCCTTCACATACGCCATCAATGGTAACTCACCGTTGGTCACCGATACCAAGCCGGATAACCTTGTATGACCATGCTGTTACTTTTTGGTTTGTTCGCTGTGCTGGTGGTGCTACAAATTCCGATTGCTTTTGCCATGGGCCTGTCCTCATTGGCCGTTATTGGTTTCACGCAGCATGTGCCATTGACTATTGTTGTTCAAAGAATTGGATCAGGCTTGGACAGCTTTGTATTGCTGGCCATTCCATTGTTTGTTCTGTCGGGTCATTTGCTTAACCGAGGCGGAATTGCCGATCGAATTTTTGAATTTGCGGCAGCCATGGTGGGCCACATTCGTGGTGGATTGGCCCATGTGAATGTGGTTGCCAGCATGATATTTGCAGGTATGTCAGGTGTGGCACAAGCAGACGCTGCAGGTTTAGGTGTAGTTGAAGTCAATGCAATGAAAAAAGAGGGGTTTGACGTTGCCTTTGCTGCCGCTGTCAGTGCTTCCTCCGCAATTATCGGCCCCATTATTCCGCCTTCTGTGATCATGGTTGTGTATGCCGTGATGGTTCAAGCTTCAGTTGCCGACCTCTTTTTGGCTGGTTTTTTGCCTGGAATTTTGATGGGCCTGACACTGATGGTCATGATTTACTGGCTCGTATCCACAGGCCGAACGCCAGCACCCGAGCCAGTTCCTTTTAGTTTAAGAAGATTGGGAACTACATTTTTGCGAGCTTTACCAGCCTTAATGGCGCCAGTGCTTTTAACTGCTGGACTGCTCATGGGCGTGGCTACGCCGACCGAATTAGGTGCGGTGACAGCAATTTATGCCGCAATCCTGGGCGTAGCTTACAAAGAGTTGAACTACAAGGGCTTGATTGAAGCGGCTCGAGAAACACTGATGACATGCGGCATCATGGCCTTCATCATTGCATGCGCTGTGCCATTTGGCTGGGTCGTAGCGACATCGCAAGCGCCCATGAAACTTGCTGCCTTCATGATGGAATTCTCTGATAGCAAGTGGGTGATTTTGGCGGTTATCAACATGGGTCTATTACTAATAGGTTGTTTCATGGAAACGACCGCAATTTTGCTAATTGCAACACCCACATTGTTTCCCTTAATTGTTGCTTTGGGGGTAGACCCAGTTCATTTCGGCATCATTTTGGTTGTCAATCTGTTGATTGGAACCCTCACGCCGCCTTTCGGAGTGATTCTTTTTATAATGATGGATATAGCCAAAATTTCCCTAGGGCAAATGGTCCGTGCTGTCATCCCTTTTTACATTCCACTTTTTATCACTTTGATGGTCGTTACATATTGGGAAGGTTTTGTCTTGCTTATTCCAAGGTTTTTTGGCAAAGTTTAATTTGCTGTAAGGTAATTGCTTAAATGGGGTTCATAAAGCACGAAGCTCAGAACGGTCCAATGAGATGTGAAACACTTTTGTTAAAGACCGAAGCTAACTGCGAGACTTGGTAGAAGAGGCGATGGGGCTGACCGAAATCAAATATGCCTTCTAGTTGATGTGCCAAGACTCACCAACTTTTTAAAAAATATAGAATACCCTTGATCCAAATATATACGTTTCTATGGGGCATACTCATCATATGCAAAATGACGAAGGCCAATCATCGCAATCTATCCATCACATTGTGTACTGCAGCCGAGCTGGTCAGCACATGGATAAAGAAGCGCTCGAAAAAATAATTGCCACCGCCAAACACCATAACCCCAGATTTGGTATAACTGGGCTATTGGTGTTCGGTAGCGGTATCTTCTTCCAATGGTTGGAAGGTCCCAGAGACAACGTGACCAGTTTGTTCAAGATTATTTGTGCAGATCCTCGCCACTCTAATGTTGTGCTTCTCACTAAAGAAGATGAGTTTCGTGAAAGGCTGTTTCCTAACTGGGACATGGAGTTGGTGGCAGCCGAAGATATCAGCGCCGTTTTGGAAGATGCTATGCATGAGGCCTTTGATCCAAAGCAAAAATATACTTTGTCTCAGATGCTGCATGAACTCAATAACAGCCCGCTTGGGAAATGAAAACTTGTTTGACATCAATCGCATGTTTCAAATCAAGTGCTTATCACTTGCGTGAAACTAAAGCGAAAAAAGCCAGCACTCAGCTGACTACTTGATTGGCATTTTTCTACTCAATGCTGTGACTTGTGCTCTTATTGGTCACCCAGCTTGATCAAATCAGCAGCTGTCAACTCAACATCTGACCTGCCCCCACTCCCCGTGCCAATCTAAATTCCAGAAGTCCGAGGTTTGCAAGATTAACTGATCCCTGCATCGGTCTTGCTCTCTTGCTTTGCATCGCCAGTTAACTGGCGATGCAAAG
>Ga0114963_10001710_pt1 | contig 15041 bp, 9 predicted proteins | sample C_131016_EF_Meta_FD_87019 | JGI IMG/M metagenome (GOLD analysis project Ga0114963, IMG submission 87019) | Freshwater microbial communities from Lake Croche, Canada to study carbon cycling - C_131016_EF_MetaG | ecosystem: Environmental > Aquatic > Freshwater > Lake | place: Lake Croche, Canada...
ATAGGTCGGCTCGATCGCCTGTCCCAGCGGCCCCGCCAGCAGTCGCTGATGCACGTCGTCGACTTTGAGCGGCGATGGGTCCATCGCCATCACTCCGAAATCGGCCTTGTGGCCCGGAACGAGCCACGTCTGCAACCGCGTGGGTGCCATTGGTCCGGACGGATCGAGCGCCTCGCAAAAGAGCCGCATGCCTTCCGCTCGCACCGTCGGCGCAAGGGCGGCCAGACGGGCTCGGTCAAACCGGTAGAAGAGATGACTCACGTGCCAGCCCTGTGCCGGAGATGTCGACACCTCGCTACTGGCCTGCTGCCCCGGATGCTGGCTGGCATGCTGCCCCGGATGGACCGTGGCGGTGGGAACGGGGCCGTGGGGGGCGGTCGGCTGCATCAGCGCGGATCTCCGGCGGTGAGGGGTCGGTGGCCCCGAGACGGGGCGGACTGAGAACCGAGCGGCGCAGTTCTCTGAGGATTCCTCGCAGTGTACGCCAGGAATCCCCGCTCGCACAGCGACGCGACAGGCCACCGGCAGACGGTGCGATTTTGGATTGAAATCGATACCATACGGGGAGAGGCCGAGGGTGGAGTCGTCTGCCCACAGCTCCACCTGCGATACCGGCGGCAGTGGCCGCCCTCACCGAAAGAGGACCAAACATCATGGGACAGGTCATCGTCGATCCCGAGGAGCTGAGGCGGTTTGCGGCCCGACTACGATTTTTCAGCACCGAGGTGATGACGCAGATGCAAGGGGTGCAACGGCAGCTCGCAGCACTCAGCTCGAGCTGGCGCGACCAGGAACAGCAAAAGTTCACGGAGGAGTTCGAGCAGCAGCTGAGCACATTCGCCAGGTTCGTCGAAGCGACTGAAGATTACGTCCCCTACCTCATTCGTAAGGCCGAACGGGTCGAACAATACCAGCAGCAGCGCTGACAGCAGCACCTGATTCATGTCAACCCAGGCAGAAGTCAAATCGATCGATACGCTCGCCTTTGTGAAGGCGGCCATGGTGGCGTTCGGCCATGAAACAGGCCAGTCACTTGCCGAGGTCGAGATGCAGGCCCAACGGATCGTCGATTGGATCTGCATCGAACAAGCCGCCTACTGGAAGACGGAGGTCCGCAAGGCGGCTGATGGCGTCAACCAGGCCATCAAAGACCTTCAGCACTGCCGCACCTACAAGAAAGTGGGCAACAACGAGCCCTCGTGCATCGAGGAGAAGAAGGCACTCGAAAAAGCCAAGAAGAAACTCGCACGCGCCGAGGAGAAGGCGGAGGCCGTGCGGCGGTGGACGCCCGTGGTGCGTCAGCAATTCCAGGAAACGGGGGTCCGCCTGAACCGATTCCGGGAGATCATCGACGTTGACTGCCCCAAGGCCGTGGCACGGTTGGAACGGATGCTCGTCTCGCTCGATCACTATGCCCACACCTCGGCGCCGCGGGGCACTGCCGGCGGCGCAGGGGACGTGACGAAGGCATCGGTCGCGCGGCCTGCCGACGAAGCGGCCAACGCCGCGCCGCAGCCAGACCGACCACTCATCGACACAACGACTCCGCCGAGTCCGAGCGGTGGCGAAGGGGGCAGCCGATGAATGCCGATCTTTCCAGCGGCGCTTCGAAGATGGCGCTCGCTATGAAGCAGCTCAGCCTGAAGTGGGAAGCCGCCCGGGAGACCTGGGACGATGCCACGGCCAGGGCTTTTCACAAGGAGCACATCGAACCGCTTCCCCCACGGGTCAAGGAGACTCTCGAGGCCATCGGCCGCTTGGCAGAGGTGCTCGCCCGCGCCAGCCGCGATGTCAGCGACACCCATGATTATTGATCCAGCCCGGCACGGCCACGCCGGCGGCTGACTGCAGCTTCGTCACTCTGCAAAAGCCACGTCCCGCTCACCCTCCCCGCATCGTGCGAATCGTCTCGTCACACTCTCCCATACCGTAGATGGACCTGCTGCCTTGAATCACACAGCCTACGACCGCGACCTGCTTCGAGAACAGATCCTCCGACTCCGCAAGGCGGCCGCCGCGCGAAGCCACCTGGAGCAGGAGATCACCCTCGAGCACGAAAAGGAAACGAGGGCCGCGCGGAAGCACGCGGACACGGAAATCTCCGCCTTGGAGGAGAGCTATTCCGGCGAGTCCGACGCCCTTCGCCGCGAACACGCCTCAGTGATTGAAAAAGCTGATGCCGAGGCCCTCGCCGAACGATCGAAGCTCGACGCACAGCGCAAGGGTTTTGCCGCGACGATCGACCGGAATTGGGAGCAACAGCAGGAGCGACTCAAGGGCGACGCGCAGTTTGACGACAACTCCGCCAAGGAAGTCTTCAAGGACAAAAGGAAAGAGCCGGGGACCACCCTGCAGCGCACCGAGAAGAGTCTGGCTGCCATCGCCGCCCAACTCGGTGAGGCCGACGCCCGCAGCCTGCAGTTCCTGAAGGACCAAGGGCTGGCAGCGGCTCTTCCCGCTCTCCCCAACAACCCTCCCGCCGAACCGGATTCTCCGGCGTCGAACGAACCAGCATCCGCGAAGGCTGCGGCAGAGCCGCTCCCGACGGGTGCGGAGCTGCTCACGCTCCTCGAGCAGCTTCGCGGCACCGTGGCCAACCAGACCACGGCACTCCTGGAACTCAAGTCAGTGGCCACCGCTTTCTCGGGCGGCACCAAGGCGGCGGTGATCGTCCTCCCGATCCTGCTGGGGATCGTGTCCGCAGTGATGACCTACCTCCTGTTCGGCGGGAACGCTACCACCAAGGCCATTGCCGCGTTGACGGCTTTGGCCACTGTGGCGGTCGTTGGTGTCGGGCTCGGGTTATGGCTGATTGGCCGGCTTCGCCGAGCCGCCTGCAAGCAGGCTGCAGCCCTGCGGGAGGAGCTCGTTCACACCATCGATCGCACGCGTCAGTGCCTCACCGCGAGCACCGGATTCGTCAAGAAACGTCACGACGCTCAGTTGGCCAAGCTCGATGCTACGTTTGCCGAGGAGTCGAAGCAGCGGAAGATAAAAACGGAGGCCGATCTCTCTGCCGCACAGCAGAAACGTGACAAGCTTCACGCCGACCTCAACGCGAAATTCACCGAGGCACTCGACAAAGTCCAAAAGAAGCTCGACGCCGCGCGTGAGGCCGCCGAAAAGAAATACCCGGCGCGACTGGAATCGCTCGCCACGAACCGCACCAACCGGCTGCAACAGCTCGCTCAGGAACGCGATGACCGGCTGGCCGCGGCCGACCACCGTCGGAACGAACGCTGGCAGCTTATGACCGACGCGTGGCGGACGGCCCGCACCGAGACGGCTGCCGTCTACGACGAGGCGACGAGCATCGACACAGCCGCATTCCAGCCTTGGAGCGCGCTGGCAACCGATGAGACTCCGTTGCCCGCGATAGCGCCGCCGGGACTGCGATTTGGGCAACTCGCCCTGTCGCTCGAGAGGGTGCCAGGGGGCGTGTCGTCGCGGCCCGAATTCAATGCCTTCGGGCCGGTGTCCTGGACACAGCCCGCAACCGTGCCGTTCCCGGTAGAGGCATCGCTGCTCATCAAGACCAGTGGCGACCAGAAAGAGGTGGCGTCCGAGATGATGCAAGCGATGATGCTGCGGATCGCCAGCGGCGTGCCGGCGGGCCAGACCCGCTTCACGATCATCGACCCACTCGGGCTTGGCAAACAGTTCGCGGGGTTCATGCACCTCGCCGATTACGATGAACTGCTCGTCACCAGCCGGATCTGGACGGAACCACCGCAGATCGAGCAATGCCTGGCCGACATCACCGAACAGATAGAACTGGTGATTCAGAAATACCTGCGAAACGAATACGAATCGATCGGCGACTACAACGCCGACGCCGAGGTGCCGGAGCCCTACCGTTTCGTCGTGGTGGCGAACTTCCCGGCCAACTTCAACGAAACCAGTGCCCGCCGGCTGGCGAGCATCGCCGCCTCCGGCGCGCGGTGCGGCGTCTACACGATCGTCTCGGTCGACACCTCGCAGCACATGCCTTCAAACTTCAATATCGCCGACATCGAACAGTACGCGACCACGCTCGTGCTCAAGGATGGCGTCTACACCTGGAACGACCCCGAGTTTGGCAAATGGCCGCTCGCCGTGGAGCAACCGCCATCGGACGAGTTATTCACCAAGATCATCCAGCGAGTTGGCAAGGCGGCCAAGGCAGCCAAGCGGGTGGAGGTGCCTTTCGACCGCGTGGCGCCCAAGGAAGAGGACTGGTGGACGGGAAGCACCGCCACCGAAGTGCTTGCCCCGCTGGGTCCCGCGGGTGCCAAGAAGCTTCAGTATATGAAGCTCGGCAAAGGCACGAGCCAGCACGCGTTGATCGCCGGAAAGACGGGCTCCGGCAAGTCAACGCTCATGCACGCGTTGATCACGAGCCTGGCGCTCAATTACAGCCCGAACGAGATTCAGTTCTACCTGATCGACTTCAAGAAGGGCGTCGAGTTCAAGCTCTACGACCACTACCGTCTGCCGCACGCACGGGTGATCGCAATCGAGAGCGAGCGCGAATTTGGCCTGTCGGTGCTCGAGCAACTCGACCGTGAATTGAAGCGCCGCGGCGACCTGTTCCGAGAATTCGCGGTGCAGGACGTCGCCGGTTTCCGCCAGTCGGGCAATGGTGAACCGATGCCTCGCATCCTCCTCATCATCGACGAGTTCCAGGAAATCTTCGTCGAGGACGACAAGATCGCCCAGGATGCATCCTTGATTCTCGACCGTCTGGTGCGGCAGGGTCGCGCCTTCGGCATGCACGTGCTGCTCGGCTCCCAGACGCTCGGCGGCTCCTACAGTCTGCCCCGCGCCACGATGGGTCAGATGGCGGTCCGCATCGCGCTGCAATGCAACGAGGCCGATTCCAGCCTGATTCTCAGCGAGGAAAACACGGCCGCCCGCCTGCTGACGCGTCCCGGCGAGGCGATCTACAACGATGCCAACGGCATGGTCGCCGGCAACAATCCCTTCCAGGTCGTGTTCTTGAACGACGAGCGTCGCGAGCGGTATCTCGGCGCCCTGCGGCGACTGGCAGACCGGCGGACCGACATTCCGGCCCTGCCCCGCATGGTGTTCGATGGCAACGAGGCGGCCGATCCTGCGGGGAATGCCCTGCTGGCGGAACTGCTCAGCGCCGGCACCGTAGCTGGGAATTCGCAGACGGCGCCGCTGGCGTGGCTCGGCGACGCCATCGCCATCAAGGATCCGACAGCCGCCATCTTTCGTCGTCAGGGTGGCGCCAACCTGCTCATCGTTGGCCAGCGAGAAGATCTGGGCGTGAGTCTCTTGGCGATGTCGATGGTCAGTCTTGCCGCAGCGCACGATCCGTATCCGGGCGGTGCCCTGGGTCGGCCAGCTCGGTTCGTGGTGTTCGAGCCTGCGATCGCCGAGGAGAAGCCCGACATCCTGCTTTCGAAACTCGCCCCCTCACTGCCGCACGAGACGGAGTTGGTCGGTCGGCTCGGGGTCGGCGATGCGGTCCAGCGGCTGGCCGACGAGGTACGCCGGCGGATCGACGAGCAGGTGCTCGACGGCGAGGCCGTCTTCGTGATCATCCGCGACCTGGCTCGGTTCCGTGAACTGCGGCGAAACGAAGGCGACTTCGGGTACTCCTTCGGTGGCGACCAAAAGGCCACGCCGGCTCAGAATCTGGTGACGCTCCTCAAGGATGGGCCTCCCGTCGGCGTGCATGTGCTCATCTGGTGCGATTCGCTCACGAACCTCCAGCGGACGTTCGAGCGCGGCACGCTGAAGGAATTCGAACTCCGCGTCCTCTTCCAGATGAGCGGCTCCGACTCCAGCCAGCTCGTCGATAGTCCAGCCGCCGTGAAGCTTGGTCCGCAGCGGGCACTCTTCATTCACGAGGAGACGGGCACGCTTGAGAAATTCCGGCCGTATGCATTCCCGACGGGTGAGTGGCTCACCGGAATGTCGGTAGCGATGAAGGCGCGGCCGCAGGGCACACCCGTGCAGCGGCCGGTCGCCGCGCCGGCGGCATCAACCTCGAAACCAACCGCCGCCCCCGGCGACGATTTCGGCTTCACGGGCAAACTCAGCGGCGGCTTCGGTGCCGACGAATTCAACTTCGCCAAGTTTCTCGATGACACGCCCGCAGAGGGTAGGGCCGAGGACTCTCCGCCCGGCGACGTGCAATCGTAGGCGCAAAGAAGCCGTACGGCTTTCTGCTGAAGCACGGCTTCAACGGGCTGACGCAGTGCCACCGGCACCACCACCGTGGGCTCCTGTTGCCGCGGAGTGAACGCTCCGCCTACTTATCGTGAGGCCGGCGGCCGACCCGTACCGTGATCGTCATCTGCTCGCCATCGCGGATGACCTCCAGCGGCACCTCCGCCCCGACGGGCGCACGTGTGAGGAGCAGAACGAGTTCCGCCGGCTCTGTAATCTCCTCGCCATCAAAGCTCAGCACCACGTCCCCAGGCTTCACGCCCGCCTCCGCGGCCGGTGATTTTGGCTCCACAGCGGCCACGGCGGCGCCGGGTCCAGCGGCGAGCCCCGGCGGCAGTTCCCGCAACGCCATGCCGAGGTAGCCACGCTCCACATGACCGGTCATCCGAATCTCGTCGCAGACCCGTCGGGCCGTATTGCTCGGGATCGCGAAGCCGATGCCACGGAAGCCCTTCCCCACGATCGCCGTCGTGATCCCCATCACATGACCGTCTACGTCGACGAGCGGCCCACCGGAATTACCCGGATTGATCGAGGCATCGGTCTGCAAGAATTCCTGGAACGGGTTGTCGACCACGCCCCGTCGCCCTACGGCACTGACAATGCCGTAGGTGATCGTGCGATCGAGGCCAAAAGGGTTGCCGATGGCCCACACCATCTCACCAACCTCCGCGGTATCGCTGTCGGCCCAATCGGCCTTCGGCAGATCCTTCGCGTCGACCCGCAGCACGGCCAGATCGGTGGCGGCATCGGCCCCCACGAGGCTGGCCTTGTAGCGACGGCCGTCGGCCAGCGTCACATCGATCTCGTCGCTCTGGGAGACGACATGGTAATTGGTGACGATCACGCCATCGGATTCGACGATCACGCCCGAGCCCACCGATTCGTCGGTGGCGCCAGCGGGAGACTCTCCACGAAGCGCGGCAATCTCGTCGGCGAGCGTGTGCACCCGCTTCTTGGACGTCACATTGACCACCGCCGGACCAATGACACGGGCGAGCGTCGTGAACAATTTGCCGACCGCCCTCAGTTCGGCGCCGGCCGCCGCATCACGGATCGCGGAGAGTTCGGCCCGCGTCTTCGCATACTGGATCCGACCGGCCAGCGACGGCCAGACAAGCAGCCCCACGAGCGTCACGAATCCGAGAAACAAGATCAGCGTCCGCACGTTGGCGACGTGGCCCGGATTTTCAGCCTGTCTGGACTGGATCGACGAACTCATGGCGCGGCCATCCGGGATGCGAGCGTCCGCCTCACGAGGTCGATGGCGGTTTTGGCCGCACGCGACAACGCAAGTGATGGACCTCCTCCAAGCATATGCTCGATCCGCTGACCGTCTGACAGTGCGATATCGATCACGCTGCGGCCTTCGGGGCCCGGACGGGCCGCCCCAATCGCCAGGCCAAGCGTGGCCCCAAACTCGGTTCGAGCCCGTTCAGCAAGGGCCTGCATGCCGGTGATGGAATGATCGTGCGAGACGCTGGCGAATGCCGGCAGGACGGTGCTGCCCCGGTAGACGGTGGCGGCTGGCTCGTGCGGCTGAAGCTGCACCTGCCTCTGGGCCTCCGCATGCGCGAGACAGGCGGCCACCCGGCCCTCGGTGCCGATCTCGACGGTGCCGAGCGTCTGCCCGGCTTCAGCCAGGGCCCGCGCCGCGGCATCCTCCACCTCGTCGTCGTCCACGCCATAGACGTGGGCTCCCAGACAGTCCCGGATCGTCTGCTCCGTCGGGGCAATCTTCGTCAGGCACTCCGCACGATCACGGCCCCGCGCCACGATCCGCAACGTGATGGTGGCTTCGTGTGCCGTGATGCCGACGAGCGGATCACGGCCGCGGCGGATCAGATCGGGCAGCATCTCCTCGACCGCGCTCTCTCCTGCTCCAAAACACTTGATCCGGCGATGCACGAACACCCCCGCGTCAGGCTGCATGGCTGCGAGCGCGGATTCCACGGTGCCTCTCCACATCATCCGCATCTCCGACGGCACACCCGGAAGCGCGATGATCCGGCTCGTGCTCCCATCCGGCCGCCGGACGTCGAGGTCGATGCCCGGGGCCGTGCCATCGGGGTTTGGAATGATACGGCTGCCACGAGGAAACATCGCCTGCCGCCGGTTGCTCTCTGGCATCGCCGCAGCTCTACGGGCAAACCTCGCCTCCACCGCGGCAAGTGCCGCCACCGAGAGTTCGAGCGGCTCGCCGGCAACTGTCGCGAGCACGTCCCTGGTGAGATCGTCGGCCGTCGGCCCCAGCCCGCCAGTGGCCACCACGACGTCGCACCGCGAGGCCGCGGCCTGAAACGCCTCGACGCCCGCTTCGAGCGTGTCGCATGCGGTGGTGTGAAAAAGCACGGGAATGCCGAGCAGTCCCAACTCCGTGGAGAGCCACTGGCTATTCGTGTCGAGACGCTGCCCGGTGGTGAGTTCGTCGCCAATCGCTATCACTTCAGCATGCATACGCCTTCATATACCCCAGCCACGCCCCGTTGCACAGGCCCGGGCTGGTCGGATGCCGGTCTCCGGGAAACAATACGGTCATGAAACTCGGACTGCTTGGCATCGATGAACGGATCGCAGCGGTGGTCGCCGCCGCCCCGGCTGCCGGTGACACGGTCGTGATTGGATGCGATCTGCCTGCCTCGAAGCCGCTGGACGGATCGGTGACCGCGACTATGCCCCGAGATCCCTCGTGGGAGCCGTTGCTCGATCCGCAGGTCTGTGATGCGGTGCTCGTCGGCGTCGACGGCTGGAACGACGCCCGAGCGGATGGTGTGAGGGCGCTCGTACAGGCGGGACGCACACTTTTGCTTTCCCATCCGCTGGTGCTGTCGATGCTCTGGGCCTACGAACTCGACATGATCCATGGCGATTCCGGCGCGACACTGATCCCCTTCCTGCCCGACCGTCTGCATCCATTCATTCGCAGGCTCCAGGAGCGGATCGAGGCGGGGCTCGCGGGCGCTGGCCCACTGGGAGCTGTCGAGACGATCACGATGGAACGGCGGATGGTCGACAGATCGCGCGATGCGGTTCTCCGCGCGGTCGCCGTCGACGCCGATCTTGTCAGGGTTCTGGCAGGCGATCCCTCCCGGCTCTCGACACTTGGCGCTGCCGATGCTGACGCCGCCTGGAATACGCTCGCGGTCGGCTTCAGCGGGCCGACACAGGTGCCAGTACGATGGCAGGTCGTCCGAGGCGAGCAGCCGGGCCTGCGGATCACGCTCGTACAGGCTCGGGGATCGTGTAGTGTCGACATTCCTGACGATCCCCCTGATGGCACCGGCCCCGACAACCGACCGCCCTGGACTTGGTCAGGCGAGCACACCGAAACGGAAGCCTTCGATCGCGGAGCAGTGATGCTCGAGGAGTTGCATCGCGTCCGTCAGGCCACGCCGATCCCTCCTGCCGCCTGGTCTGACGCGGCCCGCGCGATTGAGTTGGCCGAGACAGTGCCTCGGAGTCTCGCCAGAGGGCGAGCAATCGACCTCCATCAGGAAGAGTTCTCGGAGCTTGGCACATTCCGCGGCACCATGGCCTCGCTCGGCTGCGGACTCGTGCTGGCAGCCCTGCTGGTGCTCGTCCTGGCAACCTTGGTTGGCGGTATCGCCCGTGAGGCCGGCTGGGCCTGGGGTGAACAAATCGCGGGCATCTGGCCCTGGGTCGTCCTCTCTGTGATGTCACTCTTTCTGGCACTCCAGGTTCTGCCGCTCCTCATCGGCGCCGGCACCGCCCCCCCCGCAGAAGGGCCGCCGGATCAGCGGCCACGGCGGGAGTGATTTCGTGAGTAATTTTCTGCCATCCGGCATTCCCAGACCCTCAAGACCACCGAAAACGCCACCGGCCTCCATCTGGGAAAGCTGTGCCGTCCCGCGTCGCTGGCGGTGAACCACAAAGCTGGCCCATCCGATTCAAGGAGAGCGGTGTGGATATCGGCCCGGCGGCCGATGAAGCACGGCCGATGCGACCACCGCATCGTTGCCTGATCGACCGTGTGCCAGTGTCGATCGGACTGGGGCGTTTCGGGGGGGTCTGGTCTTCATGCGCTGTCCGTCGATCGCTGTTGCAGCCGTCGCCCTGCTGTTGGCATCCTCCCTCGCTGGGGTTGCTGGCGCGGTGGAAGGCCGCCGGACGGCGATCGTCAGCGCCATCGAATCGACCCGTGATAGCGTCGTCAACATTCACGGTCAGAAGTTCGTGCCCAACCCGGACGATGAGAACGCCGGTGAGTTGAAACGCGTCAACGGCATGGGAACCGGCGTCGTCGTCGATCCCAGGGGCTACGTCGTCACCAACTATCACGTCGTGGAGGGTGTCCGCCGGATCGAGGTCACCCTTGCATCGGGCAAGACCACGTCAGCCACGCTCATCTCGCACGATCCCCGGACCGACCTCGCGGTCATCAAGCTGGAAAACGACCGGCCGCTCCCGGTGATCACGATCGGCACCTCGTCCGATCTGATGATCGGCGAGACCGTGCTGGCGCTTGGCAATGCTTACGGATACGAGCACACCGTCACCCGCGGCATCGTATCGGCTCTCCATAGAGATGTGGAAGTGAGCCGCACGCAGCGATATGACGATCTGATCCAGACCGACGCCAGCATCAATCCCGGCAACTCCGGCGGCCCGCTGCTGAACATCAACGGCGAGATGATCGGCATCAACGTGGCGGTGCGAGCCGGTGCACAGGGAATCGGCTTTGCGATCCCTGTGGACAAAGTGCTGGAGGTTGTGGCGGCACTGCTCTCGGTCGAGCGAGTGGATCGCACCTGGCACGGCATTGTGTCCCGAACCGATGGTCAGCGGGGTGTGATCGTTGAGACCGTGCACAGCCGGAGCCCGGCGGAGAGCGTCGGCGTGAAGGCGGGCGACGTGATCACGCAGATCGGCGAGACGCCGGTAGCCCGTCCGCTCGACATCGAGCGCGGCCTGCTCGGTCATCGGGCCGGAGACAGCGTGTCGGTGACCGTGATGCGGGCAGGCGCGGAGGAGAAACTCGACCTGTCGTTGGCAGCGGCTCGTCGCGACATCCTCACGATCGAGGAACGCTGCTGGCAGGACATCGGCCTTCGACTGGAGGCAATGCCTGCGGCCAAGGTTCAACGACTGCAGTCTCGGTATCGGGGCGGATTGCTGGTGAGCGCGGTCCGCGAAGGCGGGCCGGCGAGTGAGCAGGGCATCCGAGAAGGCGACATTCTGGTCGGCCTTCATGTCTGGGAGACGATCATGCCCGACAACATCTCCTACATCCTCGAGAAGGCGGAAGAGGAGCACCTGAACCCCATCAAGTTCTATGTGCTCCGTGGCCGCGAGACGCTCTTCGGCCATCTCGTCTCCGACACGATTCGCCGCTAGGACACTGGCTGGAATTGACCGACCAAAGACTGGGCACCCCGCTGCCCCCCCGAAAACTGGGCGGCGTAGCGATCGTCACCGATCCATGGACGGCCCTCCGCCAGCAAGGCTCTCGGCGTCGTGGATGCCGGCTCTGGTTCGATATAAAGTAGAGCAGTGGGCTTCCGCCCACAGAGTGTCGCACTCGCGTTGTTGGCATTTCCAGAGTCGGAGTGTCTGGCTGGCGAGTGTCACGGCCAAGGCTGGGAAAGGATGCGTGGCATGATCGTGCGAATGCCGTGGGTGCGCCATCTCGTGTTGCTCTGCGGTTTCCTGCCCGTTGTCGGGCGGGCTTCAGCAGACGGCGACGCCGTTCCAGCGGTTCGGTTCGACCGCGACATCCTGCCAATCCTTGCGGAGAACTGCTTCGCCTGCCACGGTCCCGATCCGGCCAACCGGCAGGCCGATCTGCGGCTCGATACCACCGAGAGTTCAACCACCGACCGCGACGGCGTCCGCGCGATTGTCCCGGGCAACCCTCAGGCGAGCGAGCTGCTCACCCGCGTCCATTCGTCGGACCCAGCCGTCGTGATGCCGCCGCCGGAGACGAACAAGCTGCTCACCGCCTCAGAAAAGGCGATGCTCGAGCGGTGGATCGCCGCCGGCGCGACTCGAGACGCCCACTGGGCCTACAGGCCGCTGGTCCGTCCGGAGATGCCTGCCGGAGACGCCGGCGGTCCGGTCGATGCCTTTCTCAACGCCGAGTTGGCGGCCGCGGGGCTCACACCGCTGCCCACCGTCAATCGGGTCACGCTGGCGCGGCGGGTCGCCCTCGATCTTACCGGTCTGCCGCTCGAGCCCGCGGAGATCGACGCCTTCGTGGCCGACCAATCGCCAGCTGCGTTTGAGCGACTGGTAGATGGATTGCTTTCGAGCCCACAACACGCTGAGCGTTTGACCGCCTGGTGGCTCGATCTGGTGCGGTATGGCGACAGCGTGGGCTACCACGGGGATCAGGAGATCACGATGTGGCCCTACCGCGACTGGGTCATCGCCGCCTTCGCTGCAAACATGCCGTTTGATCAGTTCACACGAGAGCAACTCGCCGGCGATCTTTTGCCGAATGCCTCGCGCCAGAACAAGGTCGCGGCGAGCTTCAATCGGCTCAACCTCATGAGCGCCGAGGGCGGCGGCCAGGACAAGGAATACCATGCGAAGTACGCCGCCGACCGGGTGCGTGCCACCAGCGGTGCCTGGCTCGGCTCCACGCTCGGCTGCGCAGAATGCCACGACCACAAGTTCGATCCCTTCACCACGCGGGACTTCTACGCGTTTGCCGCCTTCTTTGCGGATGTACAAGAGCGGGGCATCTACCACGGAGCACACGCCAACGGGATCTGGGGAGAGATGATGCGGCTGCCCACTGCGGAGCAGGCGGCCAGACAGGCCACGCTGGAGGCGCGGATCACCGAGCTCACGCCGCTCTACGAGGCCGACACCCCCGAACTCCTCGCCGCCCGTGCAGAGTGGATTGAGGTAGAAGCTGCCCGCCTCGTCCAGTCAGACGTGCCAGACGCCGAGGCGGCTGCCAACGACGAGAAAAAAAAGAATGCAGTCACGCTTCCAAAGGAAGTGCGGGAGTCGCTGCGAGTGGAGGCCGCCGCGCGGAACGAGGCGCAGGTCAAGCTACTGGCCGACCACCACCGCACGCTTTGGCCGCCGCTTGACGGGGTGCGGCAGGAACTCACGCAGCGGCGCAAGGAACTCGAGAGCGTGATCGCCGCGCAGCCCTTCATGCCTGCCACGATCGCCGGGCCGCCACGTATGGTGCGGGTGCTTCCCCGCGGCAACTGGATGGACGATTCCGGTGCCGAGGTGCTGCCCGCGCCCCCTGCCTTCCTGCCCCGGGAACAGACACCACCCCACGATCAGCGACTCACCCGAGTCGACCTGGCCCGCTGGCTCACCGCTCCCGAGAATCCGCTGGTGGCCCGCGTTCTCGCCAACCGTCTGTGGGCGATCTGCTTCGGTCAGGGCCTCTCCCGCCGGCTCGACGACCATGGCGCACAAGGCGAGCCGCCGAGCCACCCGGAACTCCTCGACTGGCTGGCCTGCGAACTCCGCGACGGTGGCTGGGACATTCGCCGAGTGCTGAAAATGCTGGTGACAAGCGAGGCCTACCAGCGGGCAAGCGCTTCGAGTGGACCAGCGGTTGAACGTGACCCTGAGAACCGGTTGCTCGCGGGCCAGAACCGCTACCGGATCGATGCCGAGATGGTCCGCGACACGGCGCTGGCAGCCAGCGGCCTGCTCGTTCGGCAGGTGGGTGGCCCGAGCGTGCGGCCCTATCAACCCGCCGGCTACTGGGACTACCTCAATTTTCCTGCCCGCACCTATCAGGCCGATGTGGGTGAGAAGCTCTATCGCCGCGGTCTCTACGTCCATTGGCAGCGACAGTATCTCCATCCGGCGATGGTGGTGTTTGATGCACCCAGCCGCGAGGAGTGCACGGCCCGCCGAGCCCGCTCCAACACGCCGCTGCAGGCACTCGTGCTGCTCAACGATCCAGAATATGTCGAAGCCGCGCGGGCGTTGGCGGCCAAAACCATTGCCGAATCCGGGAGCGATCCGGCTGAACGGGCCCGCTTCATGCTCCGCCGGGCGATCGGCCGGCTGCCTTCGGACGATGAGATCGCCGTGCTGACCGATCTGGTGGAGCGACAGCGGCAGTCGTGGGCAGGCGACACCGAAGCGGTCCAAACCTTTCTTGCCGTCGGTGCCACCCCACCGCCTCAGACGGTCGATCCGGTCGATCTAGCCGCCTGGACCAGTGCCGCCCGCACGGTGCTGAATCTGCACGAGACTTACTCTAGGAATTGACCCTTCTTCCCTTCCTCGCCCATCAGGCTCATCCCATGACTGCCTTCCATGCACCGCTCGCGTCGCGCCGATCGCTGCTCGCCGATGTCGCCGGCGGGCTCGGTGCCATCGCTGTCGGCACCATGGCCGGCGGGGCGGGCGCTGCAGCCGCTGTTCGCGCATCCGGTGCCCCGGCAGGTCTCTGGCCCGGCGTGATCCGGGCCTATCATGTGCCGCCGAAGGCGAAGCGGGTGATCTGGCTCTACATGGCCGGCGGCATGACGCACCTCGACACGTTCGACCACAAGCCAAAGCTCGAGGCGATGCACGGCCAGCCAATGCCGGAGAGTTTCACCGCCGGCCAGCAGATCGCGCAGCTGCAAGGACAGAAGCTCACCTGCATGGCACCCCAGCATTCCTTTCAGCGTGTGGGGCAGAGCGGTCAGGAGATCAGCACGATCTTTCCGGAGATTTCCGCCCGCATCGCCGATCGGATCGCGATCGTGAAGTCGATGCACACCGAGGCGATCAACCACGATCCAGCCCACACCTTCATGAACACCGGTTCGATGATCTCGGGCCGCCCGGCAGCGGGCAGCTGGCTGTGGTATGGCCTCGGCAACGATGCCCACGATCTGCCCGGATTCGTCGTGATGGTGAGCACCGGC
>Ga0114963_10001714_pt1 | contig 15028 bp, 14 predicted proteins | sample C_131016_EF_Meta_FD_87019 | JGI IMG/M metagenome (GOLD analysis project Ga0114963, IMG submission 87019) | Freshwater microbial communities from Lake Croche, Canada to study carbon cycling - C_131016_EF_MetaG | ecosystem: Environmental > Aquatic > Freshwater > Lake | place: Lake Croche, Canada...
CTACGCCTCAAACCGATGTCCTGGATGCCAGGTGATAGCGCACAGCGCATCGGTCCTAATGTAAAGAACTTTGTTCCCATTTCCAATGCCGACTTTTGGGTTTGGGCACAGAGTCTTGGCACTATTGCAATTGCCAAGGCGGAAATGGAAGTAGACGGCGTTATTATTGAATCGTTTAGCGGCGATTGGATAAATACTTGGAATAAGATGAATCATAGTGTTACAACCGGTATTGCCTATGATGACGGTGTCTACAATTCCTACACGCAAGCTACCGTAAATAATATTTTAGCCTCCGAAGACGGCTACGTCTATTGTTACTTACCGTTCTGGTTTTCAAAACATGTAAATACTGCCTTTCCTATTATTTCCTCGCGCGGTCCTGATACCATCCGTTTTCATATTACCCTACGTCCGTTTAGCCAAGTTATACGAAAAATATCGGATCCGTTAACGTGCGATGAGACGCCACTAGGTACTACAATTACTGTACGCGACTATACCTATCCGTTTCGTAAGTTTGAGGATCTATTTGTTCGTTATGCGGCGCCAGGATTTGAAACCGCCGATCTTATCTGCGGAATAACGCAAATTGACGGCGATCTTCGTGATGCCTATATGCATACAACCCATGAATTGATGATGGAACAGGTAGTGGAAACCCAATTTGCCGAACCTGTTAAATATCTAACAAATACGCCCTACGGCGAAACGATTAAGATTCAATTGCCAATTACAACGGCAAACGGACCCATTCGTCAGTTAATATTCTTTTTACGTCGTAATGCCGCCGTTCAACAATTTAATGATTGGAATAATTACTCGGCTGTACTGGAAACTGAATACAATCCTATATGGAATCCTATAAAGCCGTTGCTTCGGCATGCGACTCTTATGGTCGGTACTGCGGTATGGGTAGACCAACCGGAACGGTGGTGGCGCGCAACTGGCAACGTTGTCTTACCTGGTGGCGTTCGCGCCTACGGTAATTTTATTTATGCTTATAATTTTGCCGAAAAGCCGATTGAATTTGCACCCAGCGGAACACTCAATCCTGATCGCGTAGATATGAAACTCAGTTTGACGGTTGCGCCCCCTGGTGGCTCTTCCAATACCGAATGGTCCGTTGGACTGTTTGTTGTCGGCACCAACTGGATACGCTTTGAGAACGGCATCTCCAATCTGTTATTCATGGACTGAGGCGACGATTTAAGGCGATGGCTCGTGTATCTTTTTGAAGCCTTTTTAGCATAGTGGTATTGCGTCTGCCTTGTATTGTCATAACAACGTAAGCAGAAGGTCCGCGGTTCGATTCCGCGAGGAGGCACAGGTATGATATCATCATATGATATGTTACCTGGATTACAAATGGAAAAACGGGTGTTTCATGTTGTCTTTCTTAAGCACATCGTACAACACAGTCTCGGCATCCTTAAACATATGGGTGTAATCCTCACTTTTATTTTCAATATCGCTTTTGGAAGGGCGTTGTATGGCAATAAATGGCAGGGTCACCCATAAACGCAGATTATTTCTATACCATGTATCAACTGCCTCAGTCATCTTTTCAGGATCACTTGGCATATGGTGTAGAATTCTATCATAGGCTCTCCTGTGTATCAAACAAAATGCCGTAGTGAATCCCTTAATCTTGAATAATAACGGATTATTTGATACAAGTTTTGGCTTGTTAACCGATGTTATTGACGTTGCACCGCCCAGAAAGACATCCCAGTGCTCCTGGTGCTTCCATAAATACGGTAGAAGTGCCTTGAATCGCTCTTGGGCATTTGGCGTTAACATACAATCATCCTCAACAATTAGAACCCAAGGGTAGCGTCGCTGTTTAGCAATTTCTAGCACTTTTCTATGCGACAATGTACACCCTTTCCAGCCGGGCGAATACTGTATAGCCGATACCCGCTCTACCGGCACCATCCAATCTTTGAATTCTTGCTGTATCTCATTCCATCTATCCTTGCGCTTATCCAAATTAATTACTAATGTTGGCGGCAAAGGCGGTGGTCTGAAATAATTATATAAGAAATATGCGAGAGATGCTGCATGAATCGCGATAAGGACAATAACAGTCCACGACATATGCTTTTTGTTCGGCATATTCCCTATATTATAATGAGGATTTCAATTAAAGGGGAGTATGGGCGAGCCGAACGCAAAAGCAAAACAAATCTTGCGACAAATTCGCGATAGTTTGGTAGGCGTTATTATTGCTTTAACGCGTGTTGTGTTTTTTTGGTTGCCCGGTGGAGATATTGCACATGGACAAGCCCTAATGGCGCTTCATCCTATGATTATTGGTATGGTGATCGCGCTGTTTTTTATATTACCGCCCCACCATCCTGGTCGCCTTGTTATATTAGCAGTTTCGCTAGTTGTTATGGCAACACAATGGCTTTTCGGCTGTGTGATTACGCGGGCTGAGCAAAAACTCACCGGTAATACTGAAACTATTGTAGATCCGTTTTTGGGGCTTGCAAACATTGCCACAAACCGTGACACCCGTCAGGCAGCAACACTTGCCGTTGGTACCGCTATTTCTGTTGTAATGGTGCTTGTGGTCGCGTGTGATACGTTTTTACGTTAAATATGCAAGGGTCTAAATAAACGGTGTTTATGGATAGTATAAATGTCCAACGGTAATGAAGAAATCGTAGAGTTTGTGGCAGAATTGTTAAAGAAGCCGCCAGGTCCGCCAAACAGCGTCCAGTTTGAAATAGACACTGACGGTGATGTTCAGGCGCTGTTTGAAGTTCTTTTGATTACAATGACGGAGATTCTTAAGACCTGGTATCCGCCACCCATTACGATTGCGCTAATTTCCGACGAGGATGTTGCACGCATTAAGGCGTATTTTGCCTCATTCAGTCTCAAGTTCCATTTTAATGTTGAGGATGTGCCGCGTGTACTTCATATTGACAATAAGATGTACCTACAAAAATCGCGCCTTGAGGATATGCGTTTCCGTGTATCCGCAGGTGGAAAGCTTTATACTGTATATTTCTCCAGTCTTGCGACCAGATAATGTGTACATACCACTAACACGAAAACCAGGGCTATTTTAACAAGCAATGGATTTTCCCGTGTTACAAACACAAGTGATAGAATGGTGCCAAGAATTGCGGAGACTAAATAAATTTGCTCTGTTTGCGTCGGGTTTGTCATAACCGACTCAAACGCTTCCGTTACGCCCTTAGGAAGCCGCTTCGGCTGATTATCGTAATACGAATCGGTCTTTGCCTGATTTCCAGTTTCTAGTAGTTTTTTAATGATATTACCTGGATGTGTAGGATCCGATTTTTTGAGATTATCTCCTACAGGCAGTCGCGGATCTACATGGTATGTTAAATCAGCGTTTGCAGCCGTTGCCATCCTTACTTATATCTACGACTTAGTTTCTTATTACGGCGATGTTTGTTGTTGCGGCGGCTGCGTCGGCGACCGCCCAGTTGTGCGGGCTGTTCCGCGCTGTAGTGCTTATTACTGAGTGCTACCGCTACGTAGGGCGAGAAGCTTGCACCCGTATTATCATTCGGTCGCTGATGGAAGAAAACCTCGGGGTTCCCTGCTGTCTTCGCTGCCTCCACCATCTCGCCGTACTGGGTCGCAGGGAACGGTTTTGACGCCCATTCACCCGTTGACTGAGGACCCGTATAAAGTCCACCGTTTGCCAGTGGCGGCGGCGCCTGTGTTGTCGGCGACCATGCTAAAGCGCCCGGATAATTTGCCCACGAACCCCATGTTGTTGTTGGTAAGATACCCGTTAGCGAACCCTGCTGACCCGGTAATACTGCACCTGTAGTCTTATCAACACCAACCATACCAGAGGCACTATCTCCGCCACGCTGTTTGTTGCGACGGCGACTACGATTCTTATGTTTACGGCTGCTAAATGCGAGTGCCATCTTATTATAAGCAGCGGTATTTATCCGCAAAAAGAAAGAGGGGATTAGGAGATAGATGTCCACCAAATCCGAGCGTGTGCGCACAATGATTCTTGATGTTGAGGACGCCATGAAAACAATGACTCCGTCCCAAATTGCAGCGCAGTTTGCTGATTACCAAAAGGAGTTTCCCAGTATCTTCGCAATGCTTCTAAAAAAGGACTATCGTCGGGACATACTTGCCATGATGGTAGACCAACTTGATAAAATAGAGCAGGGCAATATATCGCAGCACAATGCGTCGGTCAACGTTGGAACAATTCTTGTTGATCGTATTGTAAAGCCGCAACTTAAAGGCACAGAGGGAAAAAATACGAAGTAGAAATAGGCATGTTTGTTCGTACCGTTGCCTTGTTTATTTTGTACGGATTTTTTGAAATATTTAAAGAAATCCGTTCATATTGCCGAGGCGAATGCAATTATTGTAAGGACGGGTTATGTGATATGGGTAAAGTGCCAAGCTACGATGATGTTGTGCCACCGAACGCAATTATTCCAGACTGATGCGTCTTATTGCTTTTCAGTCGCATAAACGGATTCACCGCGGGCAAGGGTGCCGCAACTGTATCACCTGTACGAAAGCTATCAAATACCAATGTATTTGATATTGTGCTACGATTATTCCAATTCGTGTACGAATACGGTATATTGTGCTGAGGTGGATTGAGAATATTCAGCAAATCGTGCGTCTCTTTCTCAACATTTGTATCTAAATCGTCTTCCCAAGATGGTGTAATCTCCTCCTCGTGGTTTTTACACCATTCAATAGAACGAAGAACGTTCTCCCGTACAAGATTCTTAATCACATTTGGGTCCGTGATTTTGATAAGATTGAGTGTCTGCTGAATGACTACAATCTCCATTTGTTCAATCTCCGTTTGAAGCTTGCGAATAAGATCCATTGTCGGCTTCCACGACTCGCACTGTACAGGATGCGCAAGAATAGGAAAGAGATACTGCTTCTTTGCCTGATACGCATCCAGCAGATTGATAATATCCGATGAGGGTCCTAGATATCCCTTGCCAATAAAGTACCGTTCCGCGTTGCCAGAGCGAGACGTATGCGGCTTTGTAATTCCCCATGTACGAAATGCGCGGCTAAGGAGCCAAAGCAGGTCCAGCGTAGGTTGCTCCGTTGTATCAAAGCACTTGATAATCATACATCCGCCCTTGCCCAACACTTTAAGACCAATGATTGATTCCGCTAGTAGCAGCGGAAAGATGGAATCCTCCTGCGCATTGTAGTCGCCACTAAAGTCAAACCCGCCGTCCGCTGTGTACAGATGAGCACCATTTGGATTTCGCATATTTGTACACTTTACAAAGTGGTCCTGGTTTGCCTTAGTAAGAATATTGCCTGTACCATCCTCACCGTCATGAATTGTAATCTGCGGCCAATACGCCAGAAACTTTGCCGCCTTACGCCAACCAGGTACATTCTTTGCCTCGGAGCGTAGTGTAATCGCATTGCTACCAACATATCCCCAATCCGTAAGCTTTATCATATTCTTCGTTGCCATTGTAAGACATGCTTCAATAAATCCGCCTGGTCCCTCGGCAGCATGCGCCGTTCTTAGTCCGATGCCAACATTACGCTTCACCAGCATTGCAAGTTCGGCAGTCAAGTCCAAACGCTTCCACATCTCAATCATTTTGAAGTAGGAGCGGGAAAGCGGTTGCCGGGTTGCCACTGATCGGGAAGACCTACGGTTCCACGATAGAAAGATGTATTCGTAGGGATTTGTTACCTTCTTATAATCATCCCACTTACCCTCTTGGTAAAAGAGGTTAATCTCATTCTTTGCCTGCTGAAGCGACCTATTCTCCAGCGGACATACATAGGCTGTTTTCGGTGGCTGCAAATCCGTATTTGGTCTTAGCGGGATGGTTGAGGGTCCACCGGAACCCCATACCTCTAACACCTTGTACTCCATATTATTACTTCCGTGATTTATTAAACATATCAAAATAAAGCGCCGTCATTTTTTGTGAAAAACCACCACGAATGAATTTATACGCATTCGGTATCTTTGGAGACCACCAGCGTATATCATCTTTCTCCAAAATATCTGGCGGTAGCAAATGCCGCCAATCCTTATTGTCCACAAGCTCTTTTGTGCGTTTCTTGGCTTCTAACATTGTCTGCGGTGTGATTGAGGCGTGCCAAAACTGGTACATAAACATCGCATTTGGTATACCGGATTCCGTCCAGTTCTCAGCGTACGCGGTGTCCAGTGGGGTAAGATCTATAAGCTCACTTGGCATAATCTTCGCCTCCTCCTTTGTCTCGCGAAGTACGCCTTGACGCATTGCCGACAGGATTTGCTTGTATGTCATTTTTAAGCCTTTGCGCTGCGCGCCCAGCTCGTCCCATTCAAACTGTCCCTTCGGCGGCTCCCAACGGCTGCTTGGCATGCCCCATTCATGGACAATTACCACCTGCTGGGGATTTGCAGCATTGTGAATAAACACAATATTACGCAAAAAGACGGGTTTGCCATTCATCATAATATAAGCGTAACGCTTTCCTCGCGGAAATATTTTATAGCCAACCTCCATCTACTGGGGTCACGGATTATTCGTAAATTGCAATGTCGTCGCCTTCTTCCTCCTCTTCGTTGACCGTTTCCATGGACACCGCTGGGTGCTGGTGCATCGTAGGCAAGGAAATAGGAATGCGGAGATTTGTTGTAGAGCACTCGCCATTGTCATCCGCGCCGTAGAGCGCATCGTTCATCTCATCCGTCGTGAACGGCTGTAGACTGTTGTAGTCTACCGCGTGCTGCTCGGGAGTATCCTCGGCGAACTTAATAGCAGATTCCTCATCATAAAGAATCTCCGAGAACGCAGTACCCGCCTTAATCGGCGCACCCAACATCACCTTTGAGCTCACGCCCAGCACAGGGTCGCGCTCGCCAAAGATGGCTGCGCGCAACGCAATGTCCTCCGTCTGCTCAAACGACATCTTTGCCAGCGGTCCAATATCGTTCTTATTGATACCGTAGCGGTCAATGCTCATTGTACGTCCCTTGTGGCACATCTTATCCAGCAATATACAGACATGGCGGTAGTTCACCGAGCTGCCGGACTCGGCAAACAGCGTTGTAATCTCCTTGTACAGGGTCGCACGCGTTGCCTCAATACCTAAGTTGGCAAACATATCGTGAACATTGCTGGAAATCACACGCGTCGGGTCCACATCAGGATGCGTAAGAACATCCAGGAAATTAGAACCGTCGCTAATGAGTACATACTGCTCCACCGGCACATACTTGCCGTCGCGGAGCTCCACCGTATCCTCCACCTTCTGGTAGTTCACTGAGCGGAGACCAGGAATACCGCGAATTGCCGTGCATGAAAGCACCTTGTTCTGTAGTGCCTTGAGCGTATTGAGATCGTCAATCGCATTTGCCGTTGTGGTGAGACGAATACGGAAGACAAGGCGAGTCGCGTTGTAATCCGTGTAAATGCTTGTAATATCGTCGCTAAACTTGGTCTTCAGGATAAGCGCAATGTCGTCCATGGTAATGTTCTTGTTGAACATCTGCTCACGATCCAGCTCAAACCGCAGAATCCAGGGCGACTTGTGCTCGGTGTCCGCCGGCGTTGTCTCCTCTGTCACCGGTGTAGAGCTGAGCGGATCCTGCGTTACACCTGCCTGTGATCCCGTTGTTGCCGACATTGTCTCGTACGCCGCCATATACGAGAGCCAATCGGTATCCTCTGCAATAAGCGTCGCATTGTCACGCGGGTCGTAATAGATGCGCGCAACCGTCACAATATCCTGGAGTAGCGTGAACTCTAGCTCCTTGGAAACACGCCGTGCCTCCTCCTTCTTATCACGAATATCACGGCGGAGCGGAATGTTCAACTCAATCGCCTTGGGATTGCGAGTCGCCTTGAGCAACTCCTTGAGACGCGGTACACCTCGCGTCATGTTAGACTTGGCAGCTACACCAGCCAAGTGGAACGTATTGAGCGTCATCTGCGTCGCCGGCTCACCAATAGACTGCGCGGCAATTACACCGACAGGCTGTCCTGGCTCCACCCATGACTTCCAGTGCTTGAGAACAATCTCCTCCGCTAGGGCATCCAGTGCTGGCTGCGTGTAACCCATGCTTGTAAGCTTGGTGGGTGCCATGTGATAATGAATAAGTGCCGACCAAATCTTATTATGCTTGTGCGTCCTATCCAGAATCTTCTTCTGGGCTTCTAACACAGCCGTTGGTGTCACTGAGGCAGTTGCTTGGTCCAGATTGAACTGTGACTTAATTGCCGCAATAAGGCGCTCTAGATGAACGGGGTAACGGACATTCTTCTGCGGCTTTGAGCCAAATACCTTCTCCACCAGAATGCGGCGGTCCTCAATCATCGCCTTGATGTACTCCTGCTCGTCTGGCGCGCCAGCGGCAGCAGCGTACGCCTGAATATCGCCGTCGCTCATGGACGCAAGTGGGAGCGACTGGCTTTCCAGCTTTGTCGCATTAATACCGTCCTCGCCGTACGATACCTGTAGCATATTGCCGTTGGTATCACGCACCGAGCCGTCGTGCTGCGTAATCAGGTCCTCTAGGGCGACACGGATTTGGCGCTGCATATAACCCGTATCGGCGGTCTTCACGGCAGTATCAATAAGACCCTCGCGACCTGACATAGCGTGGAAGAAGAACTCATCAGGCTGGAGTCCCTTGATGTACGAGCTGGTAATGAAACCGCGCGCCTGAGCGCTGTCGTCAAAGCGCTTGAAGTGGGGTAGCGTACGGTGCTGGAAGCCGTTCGGTACACGCTTGCCCTCAATCGCCTGCTGACCCAGCGTGGCAATCATCTGCGAAACGTTAACGTCGCTGCCCTTTGAGCCCGCCTTTACCATGTTTGTCATGCGATTCGTATCTGCAAGGGACTTCAAGCCAATCTTACCTGCCTCACCGACGGCTTTGTTGAGCGTGCCCATTACCTTTGACTCAAACTCCTCCTGATTACTGCGTCCGCTGGAGTTCTCAAAGAGACCGGTGTGTAGCTGAAGAATCTGCTCCTCAATTGTCTTTGTAAGCTTGTTGAGCGCAATGCCGATTTCGTCGTTGGTCGCCTGATCGGCAATCAAATCACTGATACCGACCGAGAAACCGCTGTTCATCAGGAAATTCGCAATCATCGCCTGTAGGGAATCCAGGAAATCTACCGTAATATCTGGTCCGTAATCATTGTAAATAATGTGAATGAGCTGCTTGGAAAATACCGCCTTATCCAATATACCCTGCTCAATCACACCATTAATAATCTTAATAAGATTCTGCGGTCTGCGATCCGTATCGTAGCTGCTATTTGGCATCTGGAGGCTGACTGGCGGTAGCAGCGCCGAAAGGAGCTGCTGACCTGACCACATCGGCTGCGGAGTCATTGTCACCGGCGGCGGTAGCTTACCCATCCAACGCTTTGCGTGAACCAGCAGATTCATTGCCTCCTTCTTCGTGAAAAGCACATTTGCGCGGGTAAAGCGGTTGGCGCCCACCAGCGTATCCTGAACGACTGACACAATCGGTACAGACTCACGGGGCGATACAATCTGGAGCGGGACCGCTGCAATCTCGCGTAGCTCCGTTGCTGTCTCTACCGACTGGGGTGCATGCAAGTTCATCTCATCACCGTCAAAATCGGCATTGTACGGCGCCGTTACAAAGACGTTAAGGCGGAACGTATTGAACGGTAGAATCTTTGCAATGTGCGCCATCATGGACATGCGGTGAAGCGACGGTTGACGATTAAACAGCACCACATCACCATCCATCAGGTGACGGTTTACCACATCGCCCTCAAACAGCTCCAGCGACTTTGCATTGACGTGCTTGAGGGAAATGGTGCGACCGTCGTTGCGCTGAATCGTCTTTGCGCCAGGATAAACGTCCGGTCCATTCTGGATGAGCTTGTACAGCTTGCCGATGTTGAACTGCGTGACCTTCTCGGGAAACGTGAGGTTCGTTGCAATCTTCAGCGGAATACCGAGTTCCTTGACGGAGATATTTGGGTCCGGCGTAATGACGGAACGCGCCGAATACTCCACACGCTTTCCCTGCAAGTTGGAACGGATACGACCCTCCTTTGAGCCCAGACGCTGCTGGAGCGACTTGAGCAGACGACCTGAGCGCTGGGCAGCAGGGCTGATACCTGGAATATTGTTATCTACCAACGTCGCCACGTGATACTGGAGCAGATTCGTCCACTCATCAATCGCCCGCTTCTTCGGCTCATCCGTAATCTTCTTCTTGAGCGCCGTGTTCGCCTTGATGATATCAATCAGCTTGCTTGTCAGGTCATCCTCGGCACGCTGATTGTTGTCCTGCGTGACCGAAGGGCGCACCTGGGGCGGCGGAATCGGTAGCACAGTACAAACCATCCAGTCAGGGCGGCACCAGTGACGGCTGAAGCCCATGAACTCCACATCTTCGTCGGTTACACGACGGAGAAGACGGTGAACATATTCAGGCTCCAACAGCATGGAAAGATTCATCGCACCGTCGTCGTCAACAACTGCGCCCTCAGGTGCCTGTACGCCTTCCGGGAGCTGTAGATTCTTCCAATCCGCATAGATCTTGTGTACCGGCTCCTCGCGATACTTGTTCGGCTGACGGGAACCACAACCGTCCTCAATATCCTCACCGCAGCGCGTCGTACCGGAAGCGGTCTCTAGTACCATCTTCCAGCGTGACTCTCCCTTGAGCTTGAGCAGATGCTGATTACGCTGCTTATCAATAAGAAGCTTGCCGCACTTGAAACAGACGCAACGCAGGACCTTCATCAGCAGCTTGAAGAACTGCGTGTAGTACACGGGGCGTGCAAGAACGAAATGTCCAAAATGACCTGGGCAGTTGTGGTTATTTTGTCCACACGAACGGCACACCTTGCCGTTTTCTAGCACTCCCATGCGAGGATCAAAGAGACCATTCAGTTTACCCTCCGCCGTAGACGGATTGGTAATTTCGCATACAGAACGCCGTAGGATTTCCTCTGGGCTAAATACCCCAAACTGAATCCCCACAATGGACTCAGTTTCGGACGAATGTGACAGCAGCGGCATCTCTTCTTTTTTGTATGGGGTTCTTTTAAACGGACGGCGCCACGTCAAATTTTGTGATTTTGGCGGATTTTCAATGTATTTATTTTACTTTACTTTATAAGGACATAATGACGGATTTATCGGGCGCTGTTGTTCTATTTGTACCAACCGAAGTTGATCCACCGCCACCACCAGAGGAGACGCATCCTGATTATATTGCGGCTGCCACGGGTCCTACAGGTCCTACAGGTAACTTAACCAATGATATAGGTCCGTCTTGGGTTCCAACGGGTCCTACAGGGACAACAACTTCAATGGACAAATTATTTCTAAATCCAGGCACAATGTCTGGATTGCAATATATCAAAGATGTGAATGGAAATACTGTGCCGACGCAAGCGACAATTTCCTATGTAAAACGATTTATGAATGAAGATTATTCGGATGCCGGCTTCAATATGTCCACCTCCATGGATATTATTGCCGTATACATAAAAGCCCAAAAAATCTTATATACTGAAGCAAAAGTCTATTGCGAACAGCAACTTAATATGTTGATGTTACCCGCCATTTGTATATCTGCATTATGTACTTTACTGAGTTTAGCGCTTCAAGGTATTATTGCCGGTCCCTACGTAATCAGTGCGTTGACCGCTATCAATTCATTTATTCTTGCTCTTATTTCGTATCTAAAACTAGACGCAAAAGCAGAAGCCCATAAAACCAGTGCCTATCATTACAGCAAACTGCTGACCATTTGCGAGTTTCAATCCGGCAAGATTATGTTTTTTAAACGCGATGATAGCCCTGAATATTTTGTAGCGTTATACAATGAAATGCTCAAATTAATTACGGATATTGAAAAGAAGATTGAGGAAATCCAAGATACGAATAAATTTATATTACCCCAATACATCCGTTACAATTTTAGAACACTTAATGAACAAAATCTATTTTCAAAAGTGAAGAATCTTCAACTTGAAGAGCTCAAATTATTAAATGAATTAAAAATTAGTCTGCGGCGATTTCACGAAAAACAACAGCCATTTTTGGATGATAATAATACTATAAGTATTAAAAAACTATCTATTGTATTGGACGACGATCCAAAGAAGAAAGAGTATTTAGACGCAAATACCGACAAAGAAACCAAAATGAAAGCTATTATTTCGCATCGTAAATCATATTTGACATTGGAAGACGATTTTGAAAAGGAAATTGACGAATATGTGAAAAAGACAAAAGGGCGATATTGTAATTGTAATTGGCTTAAATCCTAGAGCTCTTTATAATATTTAAGATGCCTGCGATTTCTAACATAGAGAAGATGGGTCAACTGGAGAACGGAGTGTTTACAGAAACAGCGTGCTCCGCCGATGTACATAGCAACTATCCTTTACAGAGCGTATTTTGGGCGGGACGGACCGACTTTCAGGAGGTGGTGATTGCGGAATCGCCCACGTACGGTCGTGTTTTATTTTTGGACGGCGAGCTTCAGTCATCGTCTAGCGATGAAGCAATTTACCATGAGCACCTAGTTCATCCGCTGCTGGCTTCGCTTTCTGGGATTCCTAACAAAAAGGTATTAGTGGTTGGTGGTGGAGAGGGGGCAACGGTGCGCGAGGTGTTGCGCTGGGACGCTTCTGCGGTGGCGTCCGTAGATTGGGTAGATATTGACGGCGACCTTGTTTCGCTGTGCCAGCAGCACCTGGGATGGGCTGACGATTCGGTCCGCGGGGATTCACGGCTAATGTTTTGCCCTGACGATATTAATTCGTTTTTGGATCGTACATCTGGGCTCTACGATGCGATTATTCTGGACTTGCCTGATCCTGATGTAGAAATGTTAGATGAGGCGGGGGCTGAAAGTGATACGCTGTACGGACCGCGGTTTCGTGATCGTATTATATCGCATTTGGCTATTGGTGGCGGTGTAGTGACTCATTGCGGTCCTATTCGTCCTGGACGCGACGAAGTTGCCTGCGGCGAAGGAATGGTATGGATACGCGAAGAGCTGTTTTATGGCATGGAGGTATTTCCCTACCATGTATGTATCCCGTCGTTCCAGGGTGAATGGGGATTTATGATGAACAGGGCTCCTATGGATCTGCCGCAGTTTCCTGCCGGTTTGCGTGTGATGGACCGCGTGGTTGAGAACCTTGCATTTACTTGGCCGAAATACTGGACCACACTGTAAGTCTAAACCGGTGGATGTTGGGTGTTTTATAGATAGGATGAAAATCGCTCTTGCCTTTTGGGGGTTGACCCGTAGTTTGCGGCATACGATGCCTAGCATCCAAATACGCATTTTGGATGTGTTCAAGAAACATGGTATTGATTATACCATTTTTCTTCATACGTACTTTGTAAATAGTATTTATTCTAATTCACGTGCCGGTGAATACGGTATAATTCTTGATAACGAGGAGTATCGGCTTTTGGGGGCGGACTACTTGCGCCGCGATGACCAGGACGCGCTGAAAGTTGCATTAAATCTTACTGCATATAGGACGCATCCTGATCCATGGAACACCAAATACGAAATGGTGGATAATTTTGTACTAGCAATGTATTCTAAAAAACAGTTGGGGCTGATGATACAGGAGTCTGGCTGTACGTTTGACTATGTATTGTTTTTGCGACCTGATGTACAATATACAGTGGACTTTGATGTGCGGTGGCTGGATATCGCTACTCCAAAGTGTATATGCGTGCCCAATTTTCACCGCTTTTCCTTTAAATTTAATGACCGTTTTGCATTGGCAACAACGGCAAATGCGCTTTTGTATAGCAAACAATTTGACTATATGCTTGAGTATAGTAAGCAGAAACTGCTTCATTCCGAAACTATGGGGTACGACTATGTTACAGAGATACTCAAATTAGAAGTTATGTATATTCCATTTCACTTCAACCGTGTTCGCGCCAATGGTGTGGTGCGCAATGATATAGATTAAATCAATTGAAAAATTGTTTTTGTTTTTGTTTTTGTTTTTATTTTTTTAGTTTTTGGTGTTTTACTCCAGTATGATGTACGGATGTGGTGAGAAGGGCTGCGAGTCAGGTACAATATCTACCCACTGCAGCGCTTGCTCGGCATCGTAGTCCACATCGGCGCGAAACTGGAGATGGGTGTTGTTTTCAGCGTAGTACAGCCAATTGCTATTGTACATCGCCCAAAGATCTTCTGGTGTGGAGAAATCGCTATTAATCTCCAAACCGACAATACGAATCTGGTAGTCCTCGCACGCGAAGAGATTTGCCAGACTTGTAACAATGCTAGCGGTATCAGGCTGGACGATCCACTCATCGCTAATAGAAATGATAATCTGGCGACTAACAGGGCGCCAATGAATGTCCATAATCTCATTGCTCCACGTCTCAATCTGTGCGAGCTGAATAACATTCTGGTTGTCAAATACTTCAGGAGGAGGAGGAGGAATGTTGACGCTGTAGAAGTCCATTTGGAAGTAAGGAAGATAGGATGTAGATGATGAGGCAAAGACTTAATTAATGTGCGCAAAGGTTTCAATTTTTCTCGCAATCGTAAAAATTTGAACCTTATAACCGGCTTGAATTTCTTGGCATCCATCTTATTACGATGCCAGTCTTTACGACGTTTTACTCTATCCCCATTCCTGAGCCATCTGCTAACGAGAAGCTACAGCAGCTTGCGCAGTTCGCTACGCCTGAAGGCGTCTTTAATGTATCATGGCTGCCACAGACTGAGCAGGTTGTTATTCGCCATGGTAACGACTGGTACATCCAGCCTAATGCGCGTATTGATGAGGCTCTTTCTACGCTTATCGGCTGCAGTACTTATGATCTACATGCTGGCGGACTCTTCCTATTTGACCGCGACTACAAAAATGGTAAGGCTGCCGATGAATATATGGAGCAGGGGCTTCTAGACTGCGAATGGTCCGATTACGCTCACGATAAGATGGTCTTTCAGGCAAACATTGAGGTAGATGGACTGGAGTACGATACCTTTGACTTTGTGGAGTAAAAAATA
>Ga0114963_10001715_pt1 | contig 15023 bp, 26 predicted proteins | sample C_131016_EF_Meta_FD_87019 | JGI IMG/M metagenome (GOLD analysis project Ga0114963, IMG submission 87019) | Freshwater microbial communities from Lake Croche, Canada to study carbon cycling - C_131016_EF_MetaG | ecosystem: Environmental > Aquatic > Freshwater > Lake | place: Lake Croche, Canada...
ATACCAATCTAGTTTTTTTCTTGACCGAGCAGCCCAGTCATGCTCGAGAAAAGACTTGACATGCCAGACATGAGAGACTTTTCATCCATTCCACCCTCGCCATTCTGCATACTCTCGGCACACTTGGCTGCAGCGCCTTCAACCATACTGAGCATCTCCGCTGGAATATTTAAAATAGTCATTCCAAGAATGTTGAGCGTCTGGAGATACTGCCAAATTGCACTCTTGGTACCCTCGGATAGCTCATCATTCCAATACTTGCTAATCGGAAGCTCATCAAAATCACTAAAAAACGAATCATCCTTTGCCATGATTTGATTCGAGTACTTGCCAGCAGTCTTCATGAATGTGTCAACACACTTACGAGGATTCGCCTTTCGCATAATGTCGAGGGAAGTCTGGTACTTTTTGAATGCCTTCTCCTCTGGAAAAGTCTGGATCAACTCATTGATAAACTGTGTAAGCATATCATTGAACGTTCCGACGGAAGTCATTTTATATTAATATGTAACAAAAACTTTAAGTACGGTGAAAATACGGGTTTTATACCCAAAGGCTATTAACTTTCTTTTATACCTATCACCGCACATGCAATTCTTTTTCCAGAGTTTCCAGTTGTTAGACTCAATTTATCCCCACCTTCTCCAAGATCATCGGGGTCCGCATGAATTATAAGACCTCTTCCTATTATGTTTGCAACACCATGAAGTTTAATCAATGAATCTCGAAATGAATACCTTGCAAAACCATTTTCATCAGTTTTAATATTGCCCAAATCGCCCACATGTCTCTCTGAACTTTTTGGTCCACCGTGATTCTTATTAAAGGGATTGAAGTGAGCACACATACTTTCACACCCGTCAGACATATCACCACATTTGTGAACGTGAAATCCGTGAAGTGCATTCTTTTTCAATCCACTTAAATCTAAATGCACAGTTGTCCAAACTTTGCCTTCTGTAAATGTTACAACACCTTTTACTTTTCCACTAAATACTGCTACCGCGATACTCATATAGTTACCATATTATTTTTTAAAATATAAAAATATAGCTAGACCAAAAGTTGCTATACTTGGTAAGAATAATGAAAGTGAGGGTTTAATACAAACACCAGCGTCATTAGGTTTGCAATCTGATTTAACAAACATGAATAAAAATAAAGTCCATGCAATACCAAATAACATTAAAAAACCTGTACCAAAAGAAAAAATATCTGTGTCAAATTTCATTATATTACTATTTTATTTTAAAATGGTTCAGTGGAGATGTGTTCGCGAACAGACCCAGACTGAACAATAAAGTACACAAGAAGAGCAACAAGAATGGCTGGTTTGGCATATGCACTGAGCTGAAGTTTGGGTCCTCCGTTCATTTGATTCTTGACATGAATGTACCCAGCTGTCACAACTGCAGCAAAAAGAGCTGCCCAGAGTGGGTCTTTGAGTTGATCACCGAAATCCATTTATAATAAACGGAGAGTTTTTTACTGAGTGCTTGCACTCGATTTTGGGTACTGAGTGCTCATTCCTTTGCATCCGGGAAAAGAACATCTTCATCCACCTTGTTGAGACTGATATTTTTCAATTCTGGGGCTTTTGGGTCTGCTGGAGCTGCCGGGGCAGTTGGAACCACTGGAGCTGCTGGATCAACAGGCGCTTCTGCACCCGGAACAGCAGCTGGGGCGGCAAAAGGATCTTCTGCAGCTGGAGGAGCCGGAAACTCGTCTTGGTTATCAAGAATTTCAGGGTCCTCCGTGTCCTCCTCGGGCTTGTTTTCAACTTCAATCTCATTCTTATTGGAAATGTACGCCTTGAGTATCTCTTGGATCGGAATCATCTCTTTGACTGTTGATTCAATGCAGAGTACAAAACGGCGAGTCAGTTCTGAATCGCGCTCGTGCTCGGAAAGCTCCTCGTGATACACATAGGGACTTTTGTAGAGATCCTTGGCTGCGTTGATGTAACACCCGTGAATAAACACATCATTACTGGGAAGTTTTACAGAAATCTTCTTATTCTCAGAGTTGATCCTCACAGATGATAGAATCTTGACATAACTGACAAAAACAGCTGCGAGAAGATCGTTGAACCAGCCGCATGTACTCGACAGTTTTTCAGCGTGCTGATGAATCATGTGGTCATTCCAATTTGGAACTTCTTTTAAAAGTATTTGGTACTGAGCCAGAACTTTTCGTCCTTTTGAAATATTATTCGACTCTGTGTACAAGTTTTCAAAAGTTGAAATCATATGAGGAACCATGACGCTGCACAACTGAGCCAGGTATTCCTTCTTGGCTTCCACGAGAACTGTGAGACCGTCCATTTAATGAGTGCATTTAAAAAAAGTACTTCACAACTACGCAGAGTACCTTTTTGCCGCCTTTTTCAAATTTATAAGCGAAGGAAATTGTTCCTCTGAGAAAGATGGTGGGGTTGGATCATACACTGGTACTTGAGGAACTTGTTTTCGTTCTCGCTGCGTGTACCACGAAACATTGAATACTATTGGTGAAATGGGCTCAACCTGGAACCCGCTGAGTTCGAGCTGGCGTTTGAGGTACACCCCCGCCTTTTCCACGTCATAACTTGGGTACCCCAACAAAAAACTCGGCACCTGTAATATAGTCTGTTTTTGACTCGCATCGACTGAAACTTGAATCTTCCGTGAAAATTGTTCGAAAATCTTCTTGTAAATTTCCTTTTTAATCTGACGCTTTGACTCTTCAATCTTTTTAATCTTGGCGATGTTAATCATTACTTTTACGTATTATTTAAGGCGGATTGTAAATCCGCAATTGTTGGTAGTGTTGTTGTCCCTTCAATCTCTGAACCAGACACGAATGTATCAAATGCATCCATCTGATCAACAGTTGTGTTATTCTGTAGTGTCAGACTTGTAACCGTCTCTGGCTCACCTGAAGAACCCTTTTCAACGGTTGATGCAACGCTAATACCATATGGGTATCCCGTCAATACACTGAACAAGAATACTCCAGAGTAGGTATTTCCTGAGAGTGTGATATTTGTTGTTTCAATGCAGTAGGAACACTGTTGAATTTGTTCACTCAGAGCTTTTTGCGTGAGACGGATTACTTTGTCAAGTTCATTCGGAGTTACCACTGTTATGGTGGAGGCTGTGTAACTTGGGTCGGGTGTATAGTACTCAGCTGAGGTTGCCGTCTGTTCCTGGATTTTAGGTGGAGATGTCATCAAGATATAAACAACCGCGACAAGTAACACAAGTAACAAAAGAGTTTTTGAACTCATCTTTACTTAATGCGTTTAAAAAAAAATAAGAAAATTACTGTGTTATAATATATGGCTGCTCTTCTTGTGTACAGTCCAAAGTGCCGACACTCTATTGAAATATTACAATTTTTAGACACTGTACCCCAGCTCAAACAAATGATACATTTACATGATGTGAATCGCCTCGGAGTACCTCCTCAATACGCACGAGAAATTAACAGAGTTCCCACAATGTTGACCAAGGATCGAAAGATTTTGGTTGGGAATGAAATAAAATCGTGGCTTGACTCGCTTTTGCCAGCCAAGTTTACAACCTGCGACCTGTTTTCGTGTAAAAGTTTTGGCGCGGGACTCGCATCACTTGATGGTTCAGAAGGAGGTGATGACAGTATGTTTTCACTCGAAAATTATGGACAAACACTCCAGCCTGCAATGACCAAGGAACTTCAGGACAAGATTAATAAACCAGTCACGGGTGGAAATACATATAGTTAAAAGTTTCGACTTCAACAATTGTAATGAAGTTCAAGACTATTCAGGCTTCTGCTATTAAATCAGCGTTCGAAGTTCTCAAAGATATTCTGAATGATGTCAACTTGTACTTTACACCAAAAGGTGTTCAGATTCTCACACTTGACACAGCGCGAGTGGCTCTGATTGATATGTTTCTCGATGCTGGAAACTTTGAAGAGTACTTTTGCGAGGCAAACATGGTGGCTGGGGTCAACGTTACCAACATGTACAAGTTGCTCAAATTTATATCGAACAATGATACGCTGACTCTTGAGATTAACTCGAGGGACTATCTCGACCTGCGTATTGAAAACACAATCAAGAGGACCGACACGCGTTTCAAGTTGAAATTGCTCGATATTAACGAAGATCAGATTGAAGTTCCCGATATTACAATGGCGGTTGCAACAACTATGCCCTCGATTGACTTTCAGAGAATCTGCCGAGATATGAGCAACTTGTCGAGCGACCTCGAGATTGTACGCGAAAATCAAAAGTTTATCATCAAGTGCCAGGGTGATTTTGCAAACCAGGAAACCATTATAGAGTGCATAGATGATACATTTGAGGGAACACTGGGTGGAAGATATTCTCTCAAGTATCTAAACTTGTTTACAAAGGCGACTGGAATGTGTTCATCGGTACAAGTCATGCAAGAGGAGGATAACCGATTTCTTGTTTTAAAGTACAACGTTGCTAATCTTGGTGATCTGAAGTTTTACTTGGCGACCAAAGTGTCTGATGATTAATCTCATCCTTGGTTGTATCGTACTCAACTGTTACACCAAGGATACTTGTCAACCGTAACTTGGGATACTCAACTTCATAAATGTCTCGTAATAGAATAGTTTCGCCGTGAAAATCACCGTTGGGACCTGCATAACTTTTTACATGACTTGTAACATTATACACGGGTACGTTATTCGAGTCAAGTAATATAGCCTCTTTAATGGGAATGCTAAATGATACTCCATTTTTAATAGGTGGAAACTTGTGATTTGGATTTCGGGTTAGGTACACGTACGAGATGTGATTGAAGAGGTACTTTATACGAAACACAAACTCTGTAACCTCGGAAGACTTTTCATCAAGTAACTTTTTGTGTCCAATTGATCGATACTCATCTGTAATATCCTCAGATGTTGAGACATCATTTCGTATGTAGAGTATCTCCGCCTTTTGGATATAGTAATCTCGGTACCTGAAATAGTTTATAACTTGTTTGATGTATTCAACACATGAAATAAAAAAATCAAAAATCATTTTTACATACTTTTCAGAAAGCATATTAAAAATAAAGATGTCTCTTATCTTTAATATGGATGGAAGTTTTCTCGGTCGATACGAGACAAAAATAAAAGAGTGGGAGACCCTGATAAAGAGTAACCCTGAGAACAAAAAACAATACAGAGATGAAATGTTTGATTACATGGCTGCCTGCATTCCCTACTTGCAAAAACTTTCATGTGAAACACCAAGTGATAAACACACTATTGATACTATTTTTAGTACAACATCAAAAAAGGGTATTCAGAGAAAAGAAATTTATCATGATTACCTTCGAAATGTTGAAAAGTTTACTGGTGTCATAGAAAATGAAGCAGAACAAAAACAACAAACATTTCACAAGTGCGAGCGCTGTGGAGCCTCAAACATAATGTACTTGTCAACATGTGAAACAGTCTGCGGAGACTGTGGGTGCACAATTTTGTTACTTGGAGATGAACTTTCATACAAGGATGAACAAGAAATTGAAAAAGTAGTTAATTATTCCTACAAAAGGGACAATCATTTCAACGAGTGGTTACTACAGTTTCAAGCGCAAGAAACAACACATATACCCGGTGAAGTGATTGAGCAACTCAGATCAGAGTTTAAAAAACAAAAAATTAAGAATGTTTCAGATATAACACATGCAAAAGTTAGATCACTCTTGAAAAAACTGCGATTAAACAAATATTATGAACACGTACCTTATATCTCAAACATTCTCAATGGAATGCAGCCACCTAAAATGACACAAAAACTCGAGTATCGTTTGCGAATGATGTTCAGAGATATTCAAGAACCATTCAACAAACATTGCCCCGAATCGCGAAAGAATTTCCTGAGTTATTCATATGTTCTCTACAAATTTTGTGAATTACTAGGAGAAGATGAGTACTTACCTTGTTTTCCGTTACTGAAATCCAAAGAGAAGCTGTATCAGCAAGATGTCATATGGAAACAAATTTGCAAAGAGTTACACTGGGAATATATTTCAACTATTTAGAATTTATTTTTTGGGCTTGAAAGGAAACCACTTCTTCTCATAAGCGACACCTCCATAACCCAAGAGTGCAAGAATGAACAGAATAAGAAAGATAATAAGAGCGTCCATTTTAATAGTATCATATATTTTATTTTAAAGTATAACAATCTGTACCAGATGCTGGTGCTGTTTGAATTGGAGGCACATCATACAAGTTGCACTGTTGATCTCCTGCATAATCAAACCCATAACATCCCGATTGTGTATCACACCAGCTTTGACACGCTGAAACGTCACTGACCCTATCCTGATTAAAAGGATCCTTTGAATTACACTTTCCAAATGTTCTTGTGTACTTTCTTTCTTTGGGACTTTCAGAACGTTTCACACAAGTTCCTGTATCAAGTGTGTATCCTGATGAACATGTATTTGCAATACAATTTCCTGATACCCAATCCCATGTTTTGATATGGAGAGTCTTGTCTTCTTTTTGATCTCGTCACTTTTTGGGTATCCACCACGTTTCATACAGTATCGGAAACAGTATGAGAACTAAAAGTGCAATTCCAAAAAATATCCATTCCCACATATTATACTTTAATACCAAATTTTTTGTATAGTATTCTTTTTGCGCCTTCATGTGTCGGACTCGACCATGAAAGCCACCGAGACCAAAACCCAGCCGTCTTGACGCCTTTGATTGTCCACGTCTCACCCATTTTACCGTGTCTCCTTAGATAGAGACGCATTCGAGCAGGATCTTTATGAACAGTGTAATCAGAGAATCCTTTGAGACCAAAGTCCACATGTGATCCATTTTCAAATATAACGCGCCATTTCTTTGCAGGTTTGGGGCTCTTAATTAATTTCACCTTCATTTATTATGTACCAAGTTTATTTAGATGCTGGTTTTTGGTAACATTTATAAGCTGGATCAGCGGCAGTTGGTGCACCGAGTGGTGAAGTCGTGAATGTATCACATCCGGATAAACCGTTCCAGTCGTATCCAGTGCATCCATTGCAAGCCTGCTCACAACCAAGCTGAGTTAATATACCAGTGGGCGACGATGCAGCAGTTCCTCCACACTTGCCACTTATCGACTCAGGTCCTTGTAATTCTGTGTATGTTGGACCAGCAGCTTGGTAACGTTTGCAAACACCTGATGCGTCTGGTTTACCACCTTTTAAAGCGTTTCCGTACCCGTCTGAGCAGACATTTGCGACACAGTTGCTATTCTTGGAGTCCCACATAAATGTCTTCACGTGAAGAGTGGTGTCTTCAGCCTGATTGTTGCACTGACGAGGAACCCACAACTTTTTGTAACCAAAGTATCCACCGACACCAAGACCAACAAGTAGAAGAATTATGAGTATTATAGCAGCTGGGTTCATTTTAGAATAAGCTTAGAAATAATTTTAACACCAAATAAAATGGATCCGATTACCCTGGAGTCAATGAAGACTGGTGACAAGTACCACGACTTTTGTATTGATGACGCCATTTTTCATATAAAGAAGGCACAAGAGGCTCTTGAAGAGGGTCTTGCTGATCCAAAAGATTGGTACGAGACTTCAAAGATTACAACAAAGGTTCTTGCAAAGTGTCTCCCATTTATATTGGCTGTTCAAATGCAAGAATCTCGGGCTGTAGACCAGGAGTCAAGCTCTGGGGAAAGTTGATGAGAACCGCCTTGGGTAATCCAGTTAGTTTCAAATAATTTTTTGCTTGTATTTTCGCCGCCTCATTCAACTTTGCAATCGCCTTCAACTCAACAATGACAGTCCCATCAACAATCAAATCGATCCGAAGATTTCCAATCGTGTGACCCTCAAACACAATTGGAACTATTCTCTCAGTCTCATACTGTATTCCTTGTTGTCGTAAGAGGACCTCAAATGCTCGGTGGTACATGCTTTCGCTGTAGCCCGGTCCCAGAGACTCATATATTTTGTTGGCGAGTTCGTTCATGGGTACTCCACGTCTCAAAACTTTAAACGAGTGGTGTCCCATGTGTCAGTCCTAATCTGAGGAACAACACACGTGTACCTTTTACTAATTATCTGAAGAGTTTCATTCGTGTAATCTCGCAAGTTGATTATAATCTCTGTAAAGTTTTCCAAAATGAGTTCCTTGCTTACAAATTGACGAAGAATATCAGTGCCAGTGTGGACCACCATGGTCAAAATATTTCCAATGTCTCGAAGCTTTTCACGCGCCTTTTCATTTTTCTGAAGCGTAAACTTGAAATCTTCCTCTGTAATCTGACTCGTGAGATACTGAACCCGAAGCTCGAGATTATTCTCGTGTGGAATTCGATAATGTAGAACTTCAACACGATCGACATGATTAATAAATCGGTGAAAATCAAAAACAATCTTGTAATTGTTTGGTATAAGAGCTGGCATATTATATCTACCGTTATTTGGAACCCGCATATTACAGGCTATGTACAGTTCATTCACATCAGGCATTCCACCGCAAGGAATGTCACCTGCATTTCTGTTTGTGCGACCACCAAGTCTCTGAAACTCGTAGAAATGGGGATTGTGAATGACACCCTTTTCAATCTGTAAGGTGTTCCAGTTGAAGGCGGTGTGGCAATCGGGACACCACATCTGAGCACACCCAGAAATCTTGAAAATCATTGTTCCACAATTGGGACACGCCTTGGTATCCTTCTTCAACAGATTCATAGTTTCGACACTCTCGGGATCACACTCATGATCTTCACCCTTGACTTCATTGCACTGGTGACAAATGTTATTCTCACAGATCTCACACTTCCATTGGGTCGAAAGAAATCCGCGACACGCTGGAACAGGACACTTTCGAACAAACTTTCGACGCTCCTTGACTTCGGCAGGTTGATCACCTTGTGCACCAAGTACCATATTTTCTCGTGTCAAGCGAGATATCTCGCTGTTTAATTCATATATTTTAGTACAATTTTCTTTTATAACACGATCACGCTCCTTTCGCCGAGCCACAATCACTTGGGTATCCGGTAAGAAACACTTTTCGCGTTCGAGCAAAATATTCTCTCGGTGAATTTTCAAAGTTCTGTTCCTAAAAACTTTTGTACATGCAGAATCTATGAATTCACGGTTCCATATATTCTTACACTGCAAACAGTGTGGATCAGTTGTTATGCTCGTGACATATTGTTGTACACAACTTCGGCAACAAACTAAATCACAATAATTACATGATACTTTTTTGTGGTCAATCAAGTTGAACTTTTCGCAACATATTGAACAGTCTGTCATCTTATTATTACTAGTACTCTAGACTTTATCTATTCTTTTTTTATTTTATTAGGAAGTGTCGCCTGATTGACTCGGCGCTGTAAGTTTGCCAAGTTTAAGTTTGTACTCGTACCAAGTGTTGACTGAATTGTCTGGTTTATGTTCACTTGTCTCTTGAGCGCATTCACAGAACTACCCATTCCAGCAGCAGCGGTTTTAATCTGTCGAAGTTGGGCTGCGTTGGAGAGAGCTTTGTTCTCCGACGCCTTTAGCGCCGCCGCCGCCTTGGCTGCATCATTTCGCGCCTTGTTCTCCGCCGCCTTCTGAGCCGCAGCCGCCTTGGCTGCGTTATTTCGCGCCTTGTTCTCCGCCGCCTTCCGAGCTGCAGTCGCCTTGGCAGCGTTTGCAGCCGCCTTGTTCTCCGCCGCCTTCCGAGCTGCAGCCGCCTTGGCAGCGTTTGCAGCCGCCTTGTCGTTTGCCGCCTTTTTGGCATTGTAATTGCTACGCGACTTGTTGAAATTGGTAATGATCCTACCCATAGTTCGAATGGTCGGTGTTCTTCGAACCTTGAACGAGTCACCATTCATACTAATGTAATTACGAGCTGAACTTGGAAGACTGTTACGAGGAGCTTTCTTTGATTCAATGGTACTCTTAAATTTAGACTGGAGAAACTTGATACGATTTTCAACTTCATTCAACTTTGCGCTGGCACTCTTGTACTTTGAAGTTGCATTTGCAAGGTTGGTTGAATTTCTGATTGACTTGAACGTTTTGGCGCACTCATCCAAAGTGCTGAGTAATTTCGTAGCTTCTGACCCAAAGTTTACATTACCTCCACCGAACAATCTTGCGAACATTTATAATTAATAAATATTTAATTCTCTGTTCCAACCATGTTTCGGAGTCGTTGAATACGTCTAACATCGTTATTTATTTGCTGCTGTGTGACGGGTGTGATGTTCACTTTACTTGGATCTGGTTTTTCAACTTTAGTTTTGGGGTACGTGTACCTGTTGAAATTGAAATAATTTGGAGAATTGTACCTGTTGAAATAATTTGGAGAACTTGTTGAAACTTTTGTTGGATGTGGTTTCAATTTGAAATAATTTGGAGCAACTTCATTGCTGTAAGGAGTCTCACCTGATTCGGGACTGAGACTATTTCCATAATTTGCCACCGGATTTGTATTGTAATTATTTGTGGGACTTGGTGTCACGTTGTTTGAGGGAACTGGGCTAACATTATAGTTGGAACCATTTCCAAGATTTTCAGAAATAACTTTTTTAACTTTTTGTGAAGGAATTTCAACAGGTTCTGAAATGTTTAAAGTTTGTAAAATTTTTATAATATTAGATTTAAGTTCAGACTTTGATGGTCCATTTGTCATCAACCCAAGTTTTTTCGCAATTCTTTGAACATCTGATAATTGCCCCGGACCAAGAACCATCATAAAGTCTTCGATTGAAAGTGGGGACTTGGGATCAATCAAGTACACCTTTCCTTCAAACCTACGATAATCCATTGGTGGCATTATATTTGTCTTCTTGCACGCTTTGAAAGCTGTGCAAATAGAATTCACTGACATTTTAGTGGCGTACTTTGCAGGCACACCCAATTTAGCGCGAGCTGACGCTCGGGCATCTTCTAGACTCGTACCCGGTACACACGGATCCATATTTATAATAAGAATATAAAAAAATAGTACGCAGTGAAAATAAGAAAAATGAAGATTGTTCTCGCAGATTTCGAGTCTCTCAAGCAGCACTCGTCTGGGAATGGACTCATTCACACCATCTCCTTGATACCTTGTACCATGCAGACTGGAAAGTATGCACAGTATACCCTCAACAGTTATCAAGGAGTTGTTATCAAGATTAATGATGTTCTGAAAAATCAGATTTTCAGACTCCTCCTCGAGGAACAACAAAATGACAATGTTCGTCTAAATCGTAAGCACGGGAGTGATGTGAATGCATGCGCTGAATACGGAATCAAGGTTACCAAACACATGAACTTTTATGATGCGGTAAAGTTTATGAACAAGTTTATTGTCGAGCACGGGGGTGTATTCATGACGCACAACTTCATTGGTGACCTCAAGTTTCTCGTCGATACTCAGAACCTTGTCAAGGGTCCTCGCATTGTCAAGAACAAATTGGCGGAGTTTCCCGATACTGGAATGTATGACAAGAATTGGGAAGGTATCATCAAGGTTTGTTCCATGAGTCTCTTTTGTAATCGTTGTCCCAAAATGACGACCGAGTACAAAAAATGGGCGAGAGAGAATGATCGGGACACGGGTATGAATAAGCTCGAGAGTCTCACCCAGTTTGTAAAGGGTGACCGAGAGTATCGAGAGAAGCACGCTGCTGTTCACGATACAGTTGACTTGTTCACTGTGTTGAAGTACGCGTACAAGTGTGATGGACCCATCATGGATGGGTACAGTTACTTGTCCAAACCCAATTGGGTCAAGGCGGTCTGATAGCCCAAAAAGTACAACTTCAACTTTTCGTCGCTGTTCATTGAAAAATCAAATACATTAAATTCGTACAAATTAAATACAATTTCTTTATAGATTGGTTTATGTATTATCCTATTATTAAGTGCAACATTTATTACACCATTAATAAATTCACGTATTGATTTTATTTCTGGTACATTCTTTTTATTAAGTTCTAAACGAAGTACCAAGACATCCTTTGGGTCTTTATTTAAAAATGCTAGTGTAGGAACTGTTTCACATGTTCCACCATCCAAATAAGTAAATTTGTTGTACTTGACACTTTCAAACAAAAAAGGAACTGACATGCTCATACACACAGCGTCAATAACAAACATATCCGGAGTTGTATCAACTGAAAAATATTCAGTTTCATACTTGTTCACACAAAATGAAGTGACATACAACTTTTTAGAAAGTTCTCGAAAGGTTGGATTTCCACAAAATTTTTCAAGTTCTTTTTTCATGGGACCATGAGCAATCAACCCAAACTTTGTTATAAAAGTTGATAGACTCATTTTAGCCAATTCAGGTACATTCACATTTAAACAAAACTCTACAATTTCTTCAACTGTTTTTCCCAAACATATAAAGAGACCAAGAATAGCCCCAGCTGATGCACCGGAAACTTCTTCAACTTTGTTTAAATCAATGAGTGACAAACTTCCTATGAACGAATAAATACCCATAGCTCCGGGTCCAATAACTAGATACATGTATTAACTACTTTCTTCTCTTTTAATACACCTTTGGGAAAGTCCTGCGCAAGAGGGCGAAAATAATGGCAAAGACTACGGCGTGTGTCACCACAGCCGCAATGCTTGTCTGTCCCGAACGAATCACACCTTTGGAACCGGGTGGGAGTGTGAGGAGGATACCTGGGCTGAGAATTAAGAAGAGAACAGCCGGCACAATCAGATCCGCCTTGGTGAGTGTAATACCAAGAACACGAGCAATAGCCCAGTAGGCTCCAACAAATATGAGAGCATTAACTAAAACATCCTGTACTGATGTTTTCATTAGCGTGAACACACCAGGACTGAGAACTTGGAAAAGAATAAATGGAATAATTATTTTTTCAATCATGGTTAATTATAACCAATATTTTTACTGAAGGTACTGTGTACCCCGGTACTGAGAACTACGTTCTCGGATACTAAGAAGGAAAACTGTTTGCGTACCCGTGTGAAAACTGATACGCAAACTCTACAAAGGCTGTATAGGATGCATCATTCATAATATAATTACTCACGCTTGCATCCTCTCGGTACTGTCGGAGCGACATCCACATATTCATGAGGTCTCGAGAAAACCACTCTTCCCACTCTTCAATGGACATACGAGACGGCGGAGGCACTACCTCATCGTCGCCGTCAAAAAAATCTCCAACGTTCCCATCGTTAAACTCCTCTGTAGGTCCATTTGCTTCGTCAACATACTGATTCCAGACCATTTTTAGTTTGGTACTTGTTTTATTATTCTGTGCTCTTACTGTTTAAGCCTGTCAAACTAATAACTTCTGATTCACTCTTGGGGATATTGTCTAAAATACACGTCATCACCGCCTCGGTCCGAACTTCATCTCCCTGGAAATACACGTTGAGCCCGTTGAGAACCGCCGCCTTGGTCAAACTTCCTGACTTCGTACTCGTCCTGAGCGTCACCTTGCCCTTCTTGAGGTTCACCTTGTCAATCTTCTGGTTCTTCATGTAATTCTTTATGTATTCCTTCAACTGCTTCTCCCTGGTGTTGAGTATCTTCATATCCTTGCGAGCGCTTGACAACTGCTTCTTGAGCTCGACCCAATCTGACATGGCGGCACGAAACTGGTCACTAATTTGTTCCGTCATTTATAATACATGAGTAACAAAACTTTAATTGCGAGTGTGAAACACTCAAACTAGTCGTCGCCGAGTGCAAGCACTCGTTTAATTGCAGAACAGATTGCGCTGCATAAGGTCTGGTACGATGGTGGAGTTGTTCCATATGTATTGGTTCTTGGGGTTGGGTGGGTCAACGCGAAGATCTTGGTTACCGTTCCTGATTGTTCCGCCGATGGTCTCGGGCCAGCCAACCTGTTGACGGGGATCAAGAAAGTTTTGCCCCTTGAGAATGTCATTGGGGGCAAACTGAGCGTAATCCTCTTGGGAAGCAACCTCTCGTGGCATTAAAGACGAAGCGAGACCAGTTCCAGCCTTCATGGAGCATCCGAGATCAAGATTAATGGATCCGGAAAGATCGGCGGGAGCATACCCACTGTCATCATCCACATCCATACCAACGACACCTCGCTTCATCATCTTTTTCTTGCTATCTACTTTAACTGGGGCAGCCTTCAGGTCATATGTGCTCTTGGCTTTTGTGTTGTCAGCCAAGAGATACCACAGAGCAAAAGCCACAAGTGCAAGGATGATAATTGACTTTACGCTGAGCTTCTTAATCATTTATATATTACTCACAATTTTTTTTCGTCACTCAAACAGATCCTCATCGGATGCCTCGACTGGATCCGTGTCATCCTGGAATAAGTACTCCTCATGATACTTTTTCTTGGGAGGAACCTTGAGGCGAGTTTGTAGAATTTTCCAAACTGGTCCAAATGTCTTCTTACTAAATGTAATTCCCGTGAAATCGATAACAACATCACACACGTCTCCATCGACTGGTTGATCGTCTGTGAGCTCCTTACCGCGGTAAACCCTGTGAAACGTTGGCTTGCTCACATTCATCACGCCATCTGTGTAACTCTTCATGTATGCCGCCTCGAGCGTCTTTTCCTGAACAACACGAGAAAACCACGACTCACAGTTTGCCTTGGCGGCTTCAAGGTTTGATACATCAATAGCGGAGATTACATTCTGAGCATTCTCATCGAGAGAAAGGGTGACAGTGTCCTGAGAAACAGAAACAATCTTGACACCATTCAACTGAATGAGCTTGGGGTCAGTTGGCTTGACATAATAACGTCCGTCCTGAGTTTTCTTTGGCTGACTAAACATTTACATTAATAAATGACTTATTCTTTAAACCAACGAGTGGTATAATTGCAGATTTTTCAACTATTTCTTTTGGTAACCATTGATCCCTTGCTGGATTATAGCCGTACAAAATGTCCCGTAGGTGAATTTTTGTAACTCGTGTTATCTTGTTGGGGCGGTACGTCGCCTCATTGTGTATGTACGCTGGGTTTTCATTCTTGACCCATTTTCCATTATTGGCTAAAAATCTATAGTTGCTATATGTTGGAAGATACCCTG
>Ga0114963_10001716_pt1 | contig 15023 bp, 12 predicted proteins | sample C_131016_EF_Meta_FD_87019 | JGI IMG/M metagenome (GOLD analysis project Ga0114963, IMG submission 87019) | Freshwater microbial communities from Lake Croche, Canada to study carbon cycling - C_131016_EF_MetaG | ecosystem: Environmental > Aquatic > Freshwater > Lake | place: Lake Croche, Canada...
TATAACATTATTGTAGTTCCGTTATGAATAACTAATTACACTTAATTCGTGTGATACTTATATGAATATAATTTTTTATTTTACGGCATTCAAGACCTTTATGTTTCATTTTCTTTTCTCTAATCTGTTTCTCCTTTTCCATCCCCTTCTACATTATTTTCTATATCAGTATATGATATATGATATATGAAAAATGGGTTGCAAAAAATAATGATAAAACGAGTTTTACATTGCAGCAATTGAGTATAGAAGCAAATATAAAAATAATAAAAATAATATAAATGAATATAAAAAATAAGAATAAATATAGGAGATTAATTGATGTTTTAGATAATCGAATGGAGAGAAAAAATTGGGATAATATAACCCTACCAATAATTGAGAAAAAGAAGGTCAATATTGATATTGAAATTAAAAACATAAAATCTTTAATTTATTTAATAGAAAATTATCCGAATGACCCAAATATAGAATATAATATAAATATGAATTTATTGCATAAAATAAAGGAACCATTGATAGAATTTAATGAAATGATTGGAATGAATAAAATAAAGGATAGCATTTTAGACCAATTGTTATATTATATTCAAGGATTAAATGATGAAAACAGCGGTGATTATCTCCATACAGTTATTTATGGTCCACCTGGAACAGGTAAAACCGAGATTGCTAGAATAATTGGTAATATATTTATAAAACTTGGAATTTTGAAGAAAGAAATATTTAAAAAAGTAACGAGAAGTGATTTAGTTGCGGGATATTTAGGACAAACCTCAATAAAAACGAGAGATGTTATAAATGAATGTTTAGGTGGTTGTTTGTTTATAGATGAAGCATATTCTTTAGGAAACAATGATAAATTAGATTCTTTTTCCAAAGAGTGTATTGATACATTATGTGAGGCATTAAGCAATCATAAAAATGATTTAATGGTAATTATAGCTGGATATGAAAAAGAATTAAATGAATGTTTTTTTGCACATAATCAAGGATTGAAATCAAGATTTACGTGGACATTCAAGATAGATGAATATAAGGGATATGATTTATACAATATATTTCTTAAAAAAATAAAAAATATAGGATGGAAGATTGAAGAAAATTCTAAAATAAATGAAGAATGGTTTAGTAAAAAAATGAAATATTTTAAGTATTTTGGGAGAGATATAGAAGTATTATTGTCTAAATTAAAAATAGCTCATAGTAGACGAGTTTTTTGTAAAAATATTGATGAAAAAAAAGTAATTACTTTTATTGATTTAGAAAAAGGTTTTGAAATTTATTTAAAAAATGAAGATATAACAAATAGGATAAATTCGAATAAATTAATTAGTTCTATGTATGTTTAATTTTCGTAAATTTTTTAATAAATTATGTTTAATTTATTAAAATGTTTTTCAATATCAGATGTCGTCCGACTTAAAAAAAACAATTAAAATAAATCCGGAACTATTTAATACTGGGGATAAAAGTAAAAGTAGAAAGAATAGAGAGATAAAAATAAAACCGACCAAGTCTATACTATTAAATCCAAATTCTATTTTAAAAAATAAATTATTGAATAAAATTAAAGAACATAAAAATAAAGAGAATAAGTTAAAAAGTCAAAATTTAGATTTAGAAAATGTGAATAATAAGGAACAAACGAAAAGTGTTAATGAATTCACCGACGAATTTATGGAGTCTATGAATTATTTAACTCAACTATCAAAGAAGAAGAAAGATGACGAGAAAAATAAATTAGAAAAACAACTTAAAGAACGTATCTTGAACAAAACAATAAAACACCCTCATCCACAACCACAACTATATCCTGAAATTAAATTAGAATTACCTGAAGAACTAAAAGAACCTTTTTTTTATAATGTTCCGGACAATAACAATAATAACAATAATAACAATAATAATAATAATAATAATAACAACAATAATAACAACAATAACAACAACAATAATAACAAAAACTTAACTGACATAAAAATAAATAATCAAGAATTACCATATGGTTGTTTAAAAAATGGAATTAAACCTACATATAGAACTTGGAACCTTACAAAAAAAAATAATAATAATATAAGATTCAATAACGAACAACTACAACCACTAATCCAAATCCAAACACAAACCCAAAACCAAAACCAAAACCAAGTCCAACAATTTAATGAAAGAGCAAAAAAACTTGAATTATTAAAACAAAGAATTAAACAACAAGAAATAGAAAATCAAAATAAATTCAAAGAACAAAATATTCAACCTGTAAATAATAACCAACAATTAAATACTAATCCAACTATAATTCCAAATGTAAATACTAATAACCAAAATGTTAAACATATTAAAAAAACCATAAAACGAACATATACCTTAGGTAAATCTAAAATACATAGAAAAGTTGGTGTATTAATTAAAGATAATAGTACAAAAAAACAAGTTATAGATGCTCACAAAGAACTTAAAAGAAAAAACATAAATGAAGTAAAAAATCATTTAAAAGACCACGGTTTCATAAAACTTGGAAGTCACGCACCAAATGATGTTATACGTATGATGTATGAATCTTCTATATTGTCAGGTGATTTAGTTAATAATAATAAAGATATATTACTACATAATTTTATGAATGAATAAATTGCAATGACCTGTTTATGTTTAAAATTATAATATTTATTTATTTTAATATGGAAACAACAAAAAATAAATTACCGGAAAATATTAATTTATTTTTTGAAAAACTGAAAAATTATTTAGATGCTGAATTATATTTTTATGGAAGCGTTCAAAGGAATGATTATTTTCACGGAAGTAGTGATATTGATGTTGACATATTTACATATAATATACATTCAACAATTTCAAAAATGCAACATTTTTTGAATGTAGATAAAAATGAATTCAAAAAATTTATATGGAGATTAAACCATAATAATATTATGGTTAAAGGATATAAAATAATGTACAAAAATGAAGAAGAAAATTTTAAGGTTGAATTTTCAATATATGATGAAAATGATAAAATTCCGATTTTATATGAACATAAACAAAAAATAATAATCCCATTTTATATTTCTTGGTTACTTGTTTTATTAAAATTTGTATATTATAAAATGAAAGTTATAGATAAAAAAAGTTTTCATTATTTAAAAAGAAAACTCCTAAATTTTGGATATAAAGACGATGATTTTTTGGTATTATAATCTATCTGCCGTAATAGTCATAAAATATGAATTTCCGTATAAAGTCATTAAAAAATATAATGGAACCTCATTTAATAATGATATTACTTTATCAAAAATTACAATACCTTTATCATCAATCATTAGTTCATCCAGTTCCGTCCATAATTGTGAACCTTCTGTTTCATCTAGTTTTTCCATATCATATTTATATCCGATTATAGACAAAATATCATTATTCAAATAATTCAAATATTCATCTGGTTCATTCAAATATTTACTACAGTAGTTTTTATATAAACTAATAATTTCATTTATTATTGCATCTCTATCATAATTTTGTCCGTTAAATATATCTCCCTTTCTACAAATATATTTATTTATTCTATGATGTAAATTATTATTTTCTATATTGACAACTGACATATTATTATTTTTATAATTATTAAAATTATCTTTTTAAATTTTAATAATATATATATAAAGTTAATAGTTTTGTCCATTTCCGTGTAATAAATCATAATAAAATAATACATCATCTAAATAAACCAAATTTGTGTGTTGTAATGCCCTTAACCAACAATCATAATCTTCTTCACCGTTTTTAATATTTTTAAAATAATTAATTTTTTCCAAAATTTCTTTTTCAATTAATACAGAACTACATATGACAGAATTATTTATTTCCAAAAAATCTAAATTCCATATTTTTGGAAATCCATTGTCCATTAAAATACTTCCTTTTTCTTTATAAATATATTTTATGTAATTATAAGCGTACTTCCCATTATAAGTATTATATTTTTTTATTGGGTCATATACGCCACAACCGATTAATCCATCCGTAGATGAAATTTTACAATCAGTTCTTTCCATTTCCTTTAATTGTAGTTCAATCTTTAATGGAAACCATATATCATCGTCATCACAAAAAGCAATATATTTTCCTTCAGAAATCTGTATTCCTTGATTGCGAACAAATCCAGCGCAAGCATATCCTAAAATATTCTTTGTATTTTCTTTTAAATGTAAAATTTTAAGATTTTTTATTGTAGTCCAGTCGAATTCATAATATTCTTTTTGTGTAGAACAATCATTTACAACAATAATTTCTATATTATTGTAAGTTTGTGTTTGAATAGATTTAATTGTCTTCATTAAATAGTCAAATCTATTATATGTTGGAATTATAACACTAACTTTATCCATATAAATTAATATATTAAAATATATTAAAGGAATAAACATAATAAAAGAAATAACTAGAATCAAGTCAAGACAATAAAGACAATCAAGACAATAAAGACAATAAATACAATAACGACAATCAAGACAATCAACAAAAATGGCATTAATAAAAGAGTATTTTGAGTTAACAACCAAATATAAAAATGAATATGGTATTAAAACAATATTATTAATGCAAGTAGGTGCGTTTTTTGAAGTTTATGGATTAAAAAATAATAATTCGGATAGTATATCTGGAAGCGAAATTATTATTTTTTCACAAATATGCGATTTACATATAGCAGACAAAAAAGTTTGTGTAGGTCAAAATTCAGTCGTTATGGCTGGGTTTTCAACTTATATGATTGATAAATATTTAAGAAAATTACAAGACTCTGGATATACAATTGTTGTTTATACTCAAGACGAACAAGCAAAAAATACTTCAAGAAGTCTATGTGGAATATATTCTCCAGGTACATATTTCTCTCCTGAAAGTAACCATATAACAAATAATACAACTTGTATTTGGTTAAATTTAATAAATATGAATAATTCTATTTTAAATAAAAAGAATAATAACCCAAAAAATAATCAAATCATCCAAGTCGGTATTTCTAATATTGATATTTATACAGGAAAAACATCTATTTTTGAATTTAAAGAAATTTATATTAATAATCCAACAACTTTTGATGAATTAGAGAGATTTATTTCAATTTATCAACCAAGTGAAGTAATTATAATAAGTGATTATCTCTCTAATAACCAAATTAATGATATAATTAGTTTTTCTGGAATTAATTGTAATTCAATACATAAAATAAATACATTTGAAGATATCAACAATTCTGAATTTAAAAAACGGGCTTTAAATTGTGAAAAACAAATATATCAAAAAGAATTACTTGAAAAATTCTATAGTATTAATGATTATGATACATTCATTCACGACTTTTATGAAAACACTATTGCCTTACAATCCTTTTGTTTTTTACTTGATTTTATTTATCAACATAATCCAAATTTAATAAATAAGATTTCTGAACCAATTTTCGAAAATTGCACGGATAGATTAATATTGGCGAACCATTCACTAAAACAATTGAATATTATTAATGATAACTATTTAAAAAATGGATTATATTCCTCCGTTGAAAAAATGTTGAATATTGCCATCACCCCAATGGGAAAACGACGATTTACTTATACTTTTTTGAACCCAACAACAAAAATAGAATATTTAGAAAATGAATATGAAATTACCCAATACTTTATAGATAATAGTTTTAAATTTGATGCTTTAAAAACAAAATTGGAATTAATCAAAGATATACCCAAGTTGAATAGACAAATTATGAATAAAAGATTATCTCCAAAATTATTATTTCAAATTTACCAAAATTTGTATGTTATTAAAGATATGTTTGATATAATTAATGATGACAATGTAATATTAAGATACTTGAATAATAAAGAAAATATAAAAGAACAATGTGAAATTATTATTAGATTTTTAGAAAAACAAATAAATTTGAATTTGTGTAAAGATATTGATAATTACCAGAATTTTGATATTAATTTTTTTAACAAAGGCACCAATAATTTATTAGATAGTGAAACAGAGGTTTTAATGGATTCAACCGACAAATTAAATGCCATTTGTGATTATTTTAATAATTTAATTTTAAATTATGAAAAGAAAACAAAAACCAATGATTTTGTTAAGATACACGAAACTGAAAAAAATGTATTAAGTTTAATTTCAACAAAAAGAAGATGTACAATATTGAAGAAATGTATTGAAGAATTAAATGATAATTATAGTGTAAATTTAAATTATATTTCATCGTATAATAACGAAAATAAAACATTTTTATTTAATATTTCATCTAAAAAAATATTATTTTCTTCACAAACAGCGAGCAATGATAGTATTTCAACTGGTCAAATAAAAGAATTATGTAATAATATTTATACTTCCAAGGTCAAACTAAAGGATTTATTAACACAAGTATATTTTACAGAAATATTGAAAAGATTAGAGGATGATGATTTTCAAATAATGTTTAATACAATTATTGAATTTGTTACAATTTTGGATATTATATATACAAAATCAAGGATTGCTACAAAATACAATTATTGTAAACCTTCAATTATTAAACAAGCAAATAAATCTTTTATTAAAGCAAAAGGAATACGTCATTGTTTAATAGAACATATTCAACAAAATGAATTATATGTTACAAATGATGTTGAACTCGGAATAAATAATAATGATGGAATATTATTATATGGAACAAATGCTGTTGGAAAAACGAGTTTGATAAAATCAATCGGGATTTCTATAATAATGGCGCAATCGGGTTTGTTTGTTCCGTGTACGAACTTTGAATATTATCCATACAAATATATTTTTACACGTATTTTAGGAAATGATAATATTTTCAAAGGATTATCAACATTTGCGGTTGAAATGACTGAATTAAGAGCAATCTTAAGATTATCTAATGAGAATAGTCTAATATTAGGGGATGAATTATGTTCTGGAACAGAAAGTATTTCAGCAAAAAGCATTTTTGTTGCTGGAATACAAAAATTGTATGAAAAAAAGAGTAGTTATATTTTTGCCACACATTTGCACGAAATTATAAATTATAATGAAATTACAAATTTGGAAACATTATCACTCAAACATATGGAAGTTATATATGACAAAGAGAATGATATTTTAGTTTATGACCGTAAATTAAAAGATGGTCCAGGAAATAATATGTACGGTTTAGAAGTTTGTAGAGCTTTAAATCTTCCATCCGATTTTTTGGAATTAGCAAATAACATTAGAATGAAATATAATGAAGGATGTGGCAGCATTCTTTCTCTCAAGACTTCTCATTATAATAGTAAAAAAATAATGAATTTTTGTGAATTATGTAAAAAAGAAATAACAACAGAAGTTCATCATATTCAACCCCAGAGAAATTCTGATAATAATGGTATGATAATGAATTCAGATGGATTGTATTTTCATAAAAATAATAAGGCAAATTTATTATCATTATGTGAGGGTTGTCACAATAAAATTCATAATGACGAAAATAAGAATTTAGAAATGAAAATAAAGAAAACTTCAAAAGGTTATATTTTATCTTCTTAGTTTTCTGGTTCTAGAATGGAATCTTCTTCTTGCTTTACTTTTCTTCATTAAAAATTTACGACTTTTATCAAGAGTGTTACTAATTAAACTCACTCCATTGTTTAATAAACCCAAAGTGTTTTTCATCATTTTAGAAGAACGCGCTTTTTTATGTCTACGGGTTTTAATTCTTTTTACCATTTATATATATAAAGAATAAAAAAAATGAAATTGCCAAGATATATGTGTTTTTTTTCTTTATTTAGTTGTTTTATTATAATTATTTTATATAATTATAATTCACTAAATAAAGAAAACTTAGAAAACTTAAGCAATAGTTTTTGTGAATATTATCAAAGCAATCCAGACAAACTTGAAGTAGAAGCAAATAATTTAACTTATAACAGTTGTGTTAATAATAAATGTACCATATGGATGAATGACAAATGTATGGCTGGTGGAAAAAATGGTCCCACTTATAAAACAACTAATGGTGGAACGGAAGAAGTAAAGTTAAATGATTATTACTATATGAATAAACTTTATAAGAAATGAATATAAATAAAAAATGAATATAAATAAAAATTGATTTAAAAATTACCAAATAATTAATAATAACAAATAATATTAAAATGATTATCCCAATCAAATGTTTTACTTGCGGAATGGTTATAGCCGACAAATACAGATTTTATCAAAATGAAGTGCGAAAAAGAAAAACCGAAAAGGGTTTAGATATTGAAAAGGTCGTTTATTTAACAAACACATTTAAGGAAAAAACAATAGAAGCAGAAGTATTGGATGATTTAGGATTAAATAAAATGTGTTGTAGAAGACACTTTTTAACACACGTTGATATTGAATAAAATATTTACTTATATTATATGGTAAAATCTTTTAGAAAATTAAATACGCGTTCTAAAACTAAAACAAATAGACACCATAGAAGTAACCGCCATAAACATTCTAAAAATTGTAAATATTGCCACCAAAGTGGAGGTGGTTGTGGATGTAATTCTTTTTTATCTGGTGGAAGAAGAAGAAGAACGAAAAAGATACAAATGAAGGGTGGTATGTTACCACCTGCACTTGTAGGTAGTCCTTGGACCGCAAAAATAAATGACTGGCCTGGTGTTGGCGGAATAGATGGACAAACAAATTATTTGGCACTCAATAAATATCACGTAGACCCTCAAACTCAAGGGATTATTCAGGAGAGAGATGGGACATTATTTCCTTACAAAGGAGGAAAAAGAATAGGATTGCAAAAGAGGAGAAAAAATAAAACACATAGTAGAAGAATAAGAAAAACCGGTGGAGGAATCATTCCACAGGATTTAGTAAATGTTGGAAGAAATGTTATGCACGGAATTGGAAATTCTTATAATACTTTTAATGGAAATCCAACTCAAGTAAGTCCTTTACCTTATAAGGACCAATTACCAAATACTTTTAGTTCAAATCAATTGAGGACTACTTATTAAATTTACTTTTGAATGTAATAGGATTATTTTCTATCAATAATACATAATGGTTGCCATTCCTAAAAAACTAAAAGATTTATGCACACCTGCCGCGTTATATTTCATTTTATCAATGCTCGGACTTCTTGTGGTTATAATCCAAAATCTTGGAAATGTAAATAATTTTAGTCTAGGTTCAATAAAATCAAAGGTTCCAAATACAACATTAATATTTGTATTGAAATTTATTTACATATTGTTCTGGACATATATATTGAATTTACTTTGCAAAAATGGTTATAGCGGAATATCTTGGTTTATTATCCTTATTCCATTTATTCTATTTTTTATATTGATTGGTCTTTTTATGTTAAGCAATTGAAGATATTATTAAAATTAAAAATATTTTAATAATATAAAATGAAAAATGTAATGAAAGTAGACAATGGAATATCATACGAATTAAATGGATGGACTTATGTTTCTATAAAAGGAGAACCTAAAGAAAGAGGTTTTGCATACGGTGTTTTAATTTCAAAAGAATTTAAAAAGATACAAGAAATGTTAGAATTCAATATATATGAAACTTTTGGAGAGAAATGGAGTTTTTTTATTGAAGCAGGTAAAAAATTATTGAAAAATAATATAAAGGATAATTTCCACGAATTTTATGAAGAAATGGAGGGACTAACCGATGGTTTAATATCTGTCGGAGTTAAAACAGACATAGATGAAATCATTGCGTGGAATAATTATTTAGCTTTGACTGGTTATTGGTATCCAAATCGTGAAGGTTCAAACTCTGGAAATACTCGTTCAAGTAGTAGAGAAGGTGGGTCTGGTTCACCCGATAAGTGTAGTGCTTTTATTGTAACTGGTAAAGATTTTACTGAAGACGGAAAAATTGTTGTTGCCCATAATAATTTTTCCGAATTTATTGACGGACAATACGCAAATGTAGTTGTTGATATTAATCCAAGTAAGGGTGCACGTATTCTTATGCAAGGATTTGCCGGTTGTATATGGAGTGGCACAGATTTTTTTGTAACAAGTAATGGAATAATTGGAACTGAAACAACTATTGGTGGTTTTCTTCCATTTGAAAATAATATACCAATTAGTTGTAGAATTAGACAAGCAATGCAGTATGGTAAAACTATGGATGATTATGTCGAAATTTTATTAAATGGAAATTCAGGAGATTACGCCAATAGTTGGATGTTTGGTGATATTAATACCAACGAGATTATGCTCCTTGAATTAGGACTTAAGTATCATAATGTAAAAAGAACTCATAATGGATATTTTATAGGGTTCAATGCTCCATATGATCCAAGAATAAGAAATTTGGAATGTTCTAATACTGGGTTTGATGATATAAGAAGACATCAAGGAGCACGAAGAGTCCGTTTAAATGATTTAATGATTGAAAATAAAGGGAAAATAAATATTGATATAGCAAAAAAGATAATATCTGACCACTATGATGTTTATTTGAATAAGATACTTCCGTGCTCCAGGACTATATGTTCTCATTATGATTTAGATGCAAGGGAATATTGTTCGGATCCTTCAAGACCCAAACCATTTGCACCTCGTGGAGCATTAGATGGTAATGTTATTGATACTAAAATGGCAAAAAAAATGTCATTTTGTTTAAGGTTTGGAAATTCGTGCGGAACACCATTTTTAAAGGATGAATTCTGTAATTTAAATAGACAATGGGAGTATTTAAGACCATATTTAAATGATAGACCTCAACAACCGTGGACTGATTTTACTATTACTGATGATTATAGTAGAATAATAAAAATTTCTAAAATAAAAAAATCAAAAAAAGTAAAAAGATTATTACATTCAAAAACTTTGAAAAATTAAATAAATATTTGATTTATATTTAAAATTATGTATAATTAATATAATATAAATAAAATGGAAGATATTTCTTGGAAACTTATTGATAAATATTTTAAAGACAATCCATATAATTTAGTTGCTCATCATTTAGATTCCTATAATGATTTTTTTAGTGTAGGAATATATAATATATTTAATGAGAATAATCCAATTAGGTTTATAGAGAGAGAAGAAAATGAAAAAAATGAAAAAAATAATGAATGTTTATTATATTTAGGTGGAAAAAATGGTAAAAAAATATATTTTGGCAAACCTATAATTTATGATGAAAGTGATAAGGGTTCTCATTATATGTATCCAAATGATGCCAGATTACGGAATATGAATTATGGAATTACAATTCATTATGATGTTGACGTGGATTTTATAGTGTATGAAAATAAAGATGAGACTAAAAAGTCAGTTCATTCGATAACACTAGATAAAATGTATTTAGGTCGTTTTCCAATAATGTTGCAATCAAATTTATGTATTTTAAGAGATTTGCCTAGAGAGGTTCGTTTTAATATGGGTGAATGTAGAAATGATTATGGTGGTTATTTTATTATAGATGGTAAAGAAAAATCAATTGTTCCACAAGAAAAATTTGCCAACAATATGATGTATATTCGTAAAAATATAGAGGACGACATTTATAGTTATTCCTGTGAAATTCGTTCTGTCAGTGAAGATGCATCAAAACCAATTAGAACTATGGCAATTAAAGTTTTAGCACCATCCACAAATTTATCAAATAATCAATTGTTAGTATTAATTCCTAATGTGAGGAAACCAATACCTTTATTTATTTTAATGAGGGCATTAGGTGTTGTATCAGATAAAAGAATTATAGAATTTTGTTTACTTGATTTAAGTAAAAATGAAAATATGATTGATTTATTTATTCCAAGTGTTCACGATTCATATAAAATATTTAACCAAGAAAATGCTTTAAATTATATTGCCGGTTTTACAAAAAGAAAAACAATAACAAGTGTATTAGACATATTGATAAATTATTTATTACCTCATATTGGCGAGAAGAACTTTTTAGATAAAGCCTATTTTATTGGAAATATGGTATTCAATTTATTAAAAGTGTTTACTGGTGAAAATAAACCAACTGATAGAGACAACTTCAAATTCAAAAGAATTGAATTATCCGGAACATTAATTTATGATTTATTTCGCGAATATTATTTAATACAAAAGAAGGCAATTAGTTTGAAGATAGACAATGAATATTATTATCATAAAGGAAAATATTTGAATACGTTTTCAGATGGAAAATACCAAAATAACTTTGTCAATTTAATCCAAAATAATTATTTTGATTTTTTTAAAGAGAGAACTGTCGAAAATGGTTTTAAAAAAGCATTTAAAGGAAATTGGGGAGCCACAACCCATACTAAAAAAATAGGCGTCGTTCAGGATTTAAATAGATTATCCTGGAACTCCTTTATGTCTCAATTAAGAAAAATCAATTTACCGTTAAATGCAAATGCAAAGGTCGTTGGACCGCGTTTATTAAACTCTACGCAATGGGGATATATTGACCCAATTGATACACCAGATGGTGGTAATATTGGATTACATAAACATCTCGCTATTAGTACAATTATTACTAGTGGGTTTTCTTGTTGGCCTTTAATAAAATGGCTTCGTTCTAAAACTTCTATCAGGATTTTACAAGAATGCAACCCCAAGTTATTAGGGTCTTTAACTAAAATTTTCGTTAATGGTATATGGATTGGTGGTATTGATAATCCATTAGAATTAGTTAAAATGATTAAATTATTCCGTAGAAATGGAATTTTTCCTTTTTATACAAGCATTTCATTTGATTATCAGAGTAATGAAATATTCATTTATACTGACTCTGGAAGATTAACCAGACCAATTTATTATTTAGATAAGGGAAAAATTAGTTTCAAGAGAGATGAAATAATAAAGAAGATTAATGAGAATAAATTTACGTGGGAACAAATTGTTACTGGATTTAAAGAAAAATCTGTTAAAAATTATAATTATAAGAATAATGTTATTTATAATATTGAAGAATTATATCCTTCTTTGACATCATTAGAATTAATACAAAAAGAATTAGAACATAATAAATCGGTCGTTGACTATATTGATACTTCTGAAGAAGAGAGATTAATGATAGCAAATAATGTTGAAGAGTTAAATAAGAATAAGTTTTATACTAATATTGAAATTGACCCATCCTTAATATTAGGATTTATGGGTAATCTTATTATATTTCCTGAACATAACCCTGTAACTCGTAATGCTTTTTCGTGCGGACAAAGTAAACAGGCCGTTTCAGTTTATAATTCTAATTATCAGGTGCGCATAGATAAAACTGGTGTTGTATTAAACTATGGACAAATACCTTTAACTAAATCGCGTTATTTAGAATATTTTAATAAAGAAGAACAACCATATGGTGTAAATGCGATTGTCGCAATTATGTCTTATACTGGGTATAATGTTGAAGATGCCATTTTAATAAATGAAGCCTCAATTAAAAGAGGATTGTTTAGAACAACTTATTTGTCTATGTATGAAACGAGAGAGGAAAGTAGTAAAGTAAGTGGCTCTATTACAAACTCTGTATTTGCCGATGTAGTTCAAAGAAAAGCAGTTGGTAAAAAACCTGGATATGATTACAGTCATTTAAATAAATTTGGAATTATTAAAGAAAATACACCTTTAGATGATACAGTTGTTGTTATTGGTAAAGTAACATTTAATTCTGAAAATTCCGAAAAATTATTGGATTCATCTGTATTCCCCAAAAAGGGGCAACTCGGGTTTGTTGATAAAGCATTTATTACTGAAGGAGAAGAAGGATTTAGAATAGCAAAGGTTAGAGTGAGAGAAGAGAGAATTCCAGCAATTGGTGATAAAATGGCTTCAAGAAGTGGACAAAAGGGAACTATTGGTTTAATTATTCCAGAAGATGATATGCCATTTACTGACGACGGAATAAGACCTGATTTGATTATTAATCCACACGCCATACCATCTCGTATGACTATAGGTCAATTGGTGGAAACCTTATTGGGTAAAGTTGCAACATATTATGGAGGTTTTGGAGATTGCACTGCATTTCAAAACAAGGGACCTAATCTATCAGTATATGGAAAGGCATTAGTAAATGCTGGATTTCATTCAACTGGAAACCAAGTGTTATATAATGGAATGACTGGTGAACAATTATATTCCGATATTTACATTGGTCCCACATATTATATGCGTTTGAAACATATGGTTAAGGATAAAATCAACTTTCGCGCTCGTGGTCCAAATACTGCTCTAACTAGACAATCCGTACAAGGTCGTGCAAATGATGGTGGTTTAAGAATTGGTGAAATGGAGCGTGATGGAATTATGGCACACGGGGCATCTTCTTTTTTGAATGATTCATATATGGTACGTGCCGATGAATATTATATAGCAGTATGTAATAAAACTGGTGGTGTTGCGATTTATAATAGTTCATTAAATTTATTTATTAGTCCTTTTGCGGATGGTCCAGTTAAGTTTAAGGGTACTGTTGATGGAAATTTAAATGTTGAACATATTAGTAGATTTGGAAGGTCATATAGTATAGTTAGAATTCCATATTCACTTAAATTATTAATTCAAGAATTACAAGTATTGAATGTTCAAATGAGGATTATAACTGAAGATAATATTGATAATTTAATGAGTATGTCTTATTCTAATAATATGAATAAATTATTATCTGATGAAACAAGTGATTTGAATGAATTAATAAATAATTATAAAACAAAATTAATGAAAATGGTTAGAAATGAAAAAGAAATTGTAAAGGAAAAATATAATTATCCTGAATATAATGAAGAAGAAGAGGAAGTGGAAAAGGATGAGAAGGAAAAAGAAGAAAACCAATTATACAATATTGATGATGAAATTGAAGATATTACAAATTATGATTTGAATGAAATATCACCTGCGTATAATCCAAACTCACCTGCTTATAATCCAAACTCACCTGCTTATAATGCAAACTCACCTGCTTATAATCAAAACTCACCTGCTTATAATGCAAACTCACCTGCTTATAATGCAAACTCACCTGCTTATAATGCA
>Ga0114963_10001720_pt1 | contig 14990 bp, 21 predicted proteins | sample C_131016_EF_Meta_FD_87019 | JGI IMG/M metagenome (GOLD analysis project Ga0114963, IMG submission 87019) | Freshwater microbial communities from Lake Croche, Canada to study carbon cycling - C_131016_EF_MetaG | ecosystem: Environmental > Aquatic > Freshwater > Lake | place: Lake Croche, Canada...
ACCTACACCTGGTGGGGCGAAGAACGATAATACTGTACGATTGACAGTTTTCTATTATCCTGCTAAAATTATTTACATATGCCATTAATACCAGTAGTAATAGAACAAACCAGCAAAGGTGAGCGCAGTTACGACATATTCAGTCGACTGTTAAAAGATAGAATCATTGTGCTAGAAGGCCCTATTGAAGAGCACTCAGCATCTGTTATTGTAGCCCAATTATTATTTTGTGAATCACAAGCACCCGAAAGAGACATAACCATCTACATCAATTCTCCAGGTGGATTGGTCACAGCCGGTATGGCCATATATGACACCATGCAGTATATTCAATGTGACATACAAACCATTGTTATGGGACAGGCCTGTTCTATGGGATCATTGTTAGCCTCAGCAGGAACCAAAGGCAAGAGATTGATACTGCCACATGCTCGACACATGATACATCAACCACTAGGTGGAGCATCAGGGCAAGCCACAGATGTGCAAATACAAGCAAATGAATTATTACGTTGGAAAGACGAGCTGACTCGAGTTTACGAAAAACACACAGGCCAACCACTGGAAAAATTGCAAGCCGATATGGAGAGAGACAACTTCATGACTGCAGAACAAGCAGTAGCATACGGACTAGCCGACAAAGTTGTTACCAGCAGAGAAGCGGACAATAAATAGGCAAAAATGCCTAATAGCAAAATATTCTGTAATATTCCTTGGTTCGAATTGAACATCAACAATGATGGCAGTTTTGATCTCTGTGGATGTCAAAATGATAAGATACTCGGTACTCCTCTAGGACAAGTGTGGAACATCAAAAAGATGACCATAGAAGAGTATTGGAACAGTCCTCGCATGCGAGAAGCAAGACTGAGAAAACTAGGAGAGATTCCTGATTCTATGTGTCGTATGTGTCAACTCAAAGACGAGTTAGGATACGAAAGTCCTCGAAGAAAAGAAAACATGAAGTCGCTGGTGTTCCTAGATTCATTTGAGAGAAGTTATCAGCAGAGTCCAAATTTGCCACGGTTCCAATACAGCGAGAATAATCAAGGATCAACAGAAACAACTGTGCATAGCTTGCATATCAATTTAGGAGACAAGTGCAACTTTGCTTGTAGAATGTGTAATCCGTGGGCCAGTACACCTCTACAAAGAGAATGGAAAGAGCTGGGATGGATAGAACCAACTACTAAGTTCGATCACTGGGCAGACGATCCTATGGGTTGGGCAAACTTTATGGGATATCTAGAAAGACACCCAAACTCTATTCGAGTGATGCACATAATAGGAGGAGAGGTAGCATTTATACCTAAATTTGATTTTCTTTTAAATTATCTAGTAGAAAAAGATATGGCAAAGAATATTAATTTTAGTTTTACAATCAATGGCAGTGTGGATTATACAAAATACTTTGATAGATTAGCAAAATTTAAAAGAACCGAAATAGGCATCAGTATAGAGAGTGTGGACCCAGTGGGCGATTATATCAGACAAGCAGGCAGAATAAAAAATATAATGTCTAACATAGAAAAATTAAAAAAAGAAAGACCAGATAATATGGCTCTAGCTATAAGAACTGTGCCGAGCATATTAAGTCTACCAACCTATGCAAACTTAATTAAGTGGTGTTATGAGTTGGGCATACCTATAGACAACAGTATGTTGGTTAATCCGTTGTGGCAACAGGCCAAATTACTACCAGACAATCTTAAACAAAAAGTAATAGACGAAGTATCTGCAGTACTCGACACATTACCTAAAACAAAAAACAAAGAATTTAATAATCAAAAAGATCCTCATAAAATAGACATTAGTATAAGAAACGAATGTGAATCTATTATTGGATTAGCAAAAGTACCAGCACCCACAGATGCAGAGCAATTAAGAAAAACCTGTGCAGAAAAATTAAATCAGTGGGACAAATTTAAAAAAATAAATCTAAAAGATTACTCTACAGAACTATATGAATTTTTATCAGCATATGGCTATGAAGGACACACCAATGCGTGATGTTAAATTAGCATTAGAATTAGAACCAATTTTTTGGGCAGAGAAACCTAAAATCAAGATACAGTTCAATCAATCGAATTTATTTGAAGATTATCTAGAAGAAACTAAAAAATTTGATTGGATTTTACCGGCAAAAGACAATAATAGATTAAGTGTGTTCTTTCTTAATAAAACCAAACGAGACACAGTGGGAGATAAAGATAAAGCTGTAATAGTTAAAAATATCGGTGTAGAAGGATTCTACTATTCCAGTTTTATGTTACAGAGCAAATATTCTCCAGCATATACAAAAGGTTATTATCAATATGCAAAAGAAAACAATCTATCGGTGGATCCTATAATTAATTCAAACTACTTAGGTTTCAACGGAGAGTGGTATTTAGAATTTACTTGGCCTATATACCAGTGGATATTTGAAACAGAAACACAAGGCATGGGTTGGATATACGAAAAAAATATATGATAGACATAAAAGAAGCAACCAAAGAACAGCATCGCAATGCTGAACAACAAGAATTTGTAAAAACATTAATATCTGGAGAAATACATCCAAGATTGTATGCCACGTTTCTTTATAATCTATCACACTGTTATGCTGCACTAGAAAAATGGTCGCAGTATCAAGGATTGTTTGATCGTTTACCTAATATAGAAAGAGCAGAAAAATTGGCCAACGATTGTCAAGATCTTTGGGTGCGTATAACTCCTCAACCAGAAATAACAGACAGCACAAAAAGATATATGGAACATATTGATAATATTAGAAGAGAACCAGCAAAATTATTTGCTCATGTATATGTAAGATATCTAGGAGATCTTTACGGAGGGCAAATGATAAAAACAAGAACGCCTAGCGCTAACACCTATTTAGATTTTGATAATCCTAAAGAATTAATACAAGTGATTAAAGAAACAATCAACAGTTATATGTTGACAGATACCAACGATGTAATTGCTGAAGCAAAGATTTGTTTTGAGTATGCTACAGAACTATTCAAGGAGATGCATGATTTGGGAAAACGTTATACAATGTAAAGACAACATCATAAAGATGTTGAATAACACTTGCACAGAATATCAAGAAGAAGGTATCACACATTTTGAAAAAGATGGGTGGATCAGCAGAACCTGGCGTAACGAAAATATACGCAGAGCACATGTTAATGTGGTTGATGCTCGAAAAACTAAAGGTTTACTATTGTGTCATATCTGCGTATTTCCCGAGTTGAACAACAACGGACCTATCTATGGATTTGATATGATTGCAGGAGAGAATAAAATTACAGGAGCATTCCACGATTTTTCATCACTGTATAATAAACCACATCCTCTAACAGATTGGTTTATAGAATCAACCAAACAATATAGACCCAGCAAACCTAGAGAATTACCAGAGTGGGCCAGGGCCATATTCAGTCCTGGCATGATAGCAGCTGGTAATATACAAGAAGAGAAAGAGTTAAAACAGATGTATACCATGGCGGAAGATAATCTAGGGCATTATCTTGCAAACATTGATCAGTTTGGTAACACAGAAGATGATGTAAAGGGAGGACAGAATTTTTATTGCAGTAAACAAAGAGAAAATCCACACAATCCTAGAGTGATGCAGTCTCTGGGATTAACCACAGAAGAAGTAGCATCATTCATTGACCAGCACCTGTTTCCTATAGTACAATAATGTTATGAAATATATCCTCGTAGCATTAATGTTATTGACCACCTTAGCTTCAGCTGATGAGAAGAAAATAGCAGACTTAGAAAAAAGAATTCAAAATTTAGAATCTAACAAAATTGATTTGCCTAGAGGACTATTCATTCACGGTAACATTGAAGCCTACTATGATGACAGAACCTATGACAACGGTTTTGATTCTCGAGCAGAAATACAGATCGGCATACAACAAACTTTAAACAATCCTTATGTAAATTGGATTGGAGCATCGAGTCTATACGATTCATATTACGATGCCGACCACGACAAAGACAACTCATTGGTTAATAAACAGATAGGATTGGGCAACGATTATTATAGATTGTATCTGGGAGAAACAGATGCTCAAAGATTAGGATTTGCAAAGACTCCCAAAATTGGAGCACCCATCATCATCACTCAAACCAACAGCAGAATAGATCATGGAGAAAAAGCAGTGTTAGCAATTGGAGGATTCCAATGGGACAACGAGTTTGAATTTGATTCGTATCGTTTAAAGAAAGACATGCCATATGGTGTGGTGTTAGGATTTGATAATCTAACCAATACCTATTACTCATCTGCCACTGTGGGAGTGTTGGGATTATTTGATGTATCTTATATGAGAATTGATTCTCCAGCAAAAGCAGGATACTACACAACCAGCAAACACCAAGAAGGTCTCTCTATCGGAGGAGCATTGCATCAATGGGGCATTCCAGCCATATGGGGAATAGAAGTGTGGGATGACAAAGACACAGGATTAGCAAGTAAAAAAAGATTTGATATAGGTGGACTTTACAGTGTTAATGATAATTTTTATCTCACAGCACACAGAACCGAGCACGACGACTTAGGTTATACCGGCAACTATTATGGTGTGGTATATCAGATAATGACCCAAGATGATGCAGATAAAAGACCCGACAAAAGGAAGGGGTTAGAGTTTGGTTTGTATCTACACGATAAAGAGAAAACATCGGTTTATACAGGCGCACATACTGATTACGGCAGTCAAATTATAGGCTCAATTCGTTATAAATTCTAATTATTTTTTCATAAATACTTTTATGTTTTACTTTTGGCACACATTATTAGTAGCAGCTTTCGTAGCTATAGCTTTCGCCTTAGGATTTAAACTAGGACAAAAAAAGATCATTAATAAAAAAATTAAATTTTAATTTGAAGAAGTATCGGGAGAAATAATTCCCCCGATAGTAAAGTGATTTTTATTTTTTCTTGAACCAATTAATCGGATTTAACTTTTCGCCAAGGTTTTCAACTTTCTCGTTGACATACCAACCTGCAGCAAAACCTAGAATGAACGCTATTGTTAACATGGTGTTCTCCTTGTTTAGTTGTATGAATATTTATAGGTACTACCAGCCCAGTATTAGTTGTCGTATCTCTGGATCTAGACTTTGAGGACTCCACTGGGGGAACATGGTAATACGCACTGAACATTTTGCAATGTTGGGTATGCTTTGCACAGCATTCTGTATATCCACTGGTATGATATCTGCTGCAGGACAAAATGCTGATGTCAGCGTGTGTAATATGTAACATTCCAATTGCTCTGTCACTTTGATATCATAGATCAATCCTAGATCGTAAATATTGATGGGCAACTCAGGATCATACACAGTTCTTAATTTGTCTTTAATAGTTTGAATATATTGCAATCGAGTCGCTTCATGATCAATCACATCTGCGAGAGTTTGACTAACATCTTTGGTAATATCATTCATGCTACAGTATAACATGACTTTGACAGCGTCACAACCTATGTTATAAATATTACTAAATTATTAATGTATCAGTCTTTTACAGAAACAAAATATTTTACCTTAGCCAAAGAAGGCTGGAGAGATCTAGAAGGTGCTCTATGCCTATGGCATTTGTATAAAAACTTACCCCCAGTGAGTTATTTTGAAATTGGCTGTCATAACGGCCACAGTGCCTCTATATTTGTAGAAGCACAACCTACCTCGCCGATAACTTTACTTGATCCTCAAGAACAAGATCTATTGTATCAAAGCATGTGGAGATTATGGCCCAAACATGCAGTTAAGCATATTCGCAAATTGAGTTGGCAATTAAAATTAGAAGAAATACCCAGTAATCTTGGAGTGGTTCTCATTGATGGGGATGACAAAATACCCACCTGCGAAATGGATTGTAGATTTATTTTGCCACACATGAATCACAATGCATTGATAGTGTTAGATGATTTTAGAAGCAACGATTACACCAAACCAAATAGATTTTTAGATGAACACGGATTCAAGCCAAAGTACCGCGGAGCATGGACAGAGATATGGGCAAGAGGACAAATACCAGAAGTAGACCAACAAATAATAGAAGATGCAGAAAAATTAAAAATAAAAATAACAGAAATCAACTATCCATGCACTCAGTATGTAATTAAACAGTTAGGTACATGGACAGGATTGGAAAGAAAATAAGATGTTTAATAAAAGAAAAAAATTCAAAAAAAACAAAAACCCTAATAACAATTCCACATACGATTCTAAACTACATCATCGCAGCAATCGCAGTTCTGGTTACGGCATGAAGCACGGAGTAGAGCAAGATCCTGCAGAATTACACGGCAGATCATTGCAAGGCATGCTGGATAAATGGAACAGTAAAAATTAGAATCTTAAATTTTTTAGTGCTTGTCCTAGTGCTGAGCCAAGAGTTTCTAAAGAGTTCTTTGGAGCATCTGCTTTAGGCTGATCTGTCGTAGAAGCACAACCAATTATTAAAAATAATGATAAAGCAATTAATATATTTTTCATAGGTGCTATTTAATATATTATTATGAAAAGCCAATTGACGCAACCACGAAAATACCATACAATAAATATTGAAAATTAAAAAGGTTAGATGACATCATTATTAAGTTCTGCATTCGTAATATTTCGAGAAGGATTCGAAACGTGGTTAATTGTGGTCCTAGCACTGGCTACAACTAGTGGTAATTCTGCACAAACACGAGCCATATGGTACAGCATTATAGTGGGTTTTTTAGCCACTCTATTGCTGGGTGCTTCAACTATAGCTTGGTTGGGATCTGACGTAAATTTAGAGCGCTTTGAAGCAGCAATCGCCATATTAACTGGTGCTTTATTGGGTTGGGTAGCATGGTTTTGTCATGGTGCTGCACAGCATGTAAAAGACCTACCTAAAACCAGCATATTAGCATTGGGCACAGCAGCGTTCTTTATAATCTTTAGAGAAGGCATAGAAGTGTTACTGTTCCTAACAGGCATATACGTCAAAGACCCCGATCTCAGTTTGATTGTTTTGGGCATTTTGGTGGGTTTGGTGGTTTTGGTAATATCCATTAAGGTTGCAGACTACCAAATTAAAAAATTGCCAGTACGAAAAATATTCTTTTATAGCCGTTGGCTATTTTCCGTTCTTGCTGTATACTTTCTATATACGGGCATCCATGAATTATTGGAGCACGGGTTTTAGGCCCCTATAGTTAAATGGCATAACAAATCCATGGTAAGGATTAGATCCCTGGTCAGTACAGGGTGGGGGCACCAGAATAAAGTGGGGGATTAGCTCAGCTGGTAGAGCGCCTGATTTGCATTCAGGAGGTCAGCGGTTCGATCCCGCTATCCTCCACCAAATTATATCAGAAATAAATGTTTATATTTTTTATATAATTCTATCTTATAGACAGAGTTAGAAAAAAAAGGTTGGGTCGATAAAATTGGTTTTTCAAAATTATCAGTTAGAAATAATGGTTTATCTATTTTCAATGAGAGAATTCCTGTATTATGTATATCAAGACTGTATTCTTTGCTTTTATTTTTTAAATAATCTTTATTTTTATCAAATTTATATATAATTTCTTTAGCCGGCCATTTATAAGTTTGCCAGTTGTGCCCTTTTATAATATTTTCAACATTATACCAAGACCATGTTTCAAAACATGTACTTTCATAAAATGGTATCACTATTGAATTATGGAATGTTGCCATTTGAAGAAGTGTAGCTTTACTTTGCGATTTGCATAATAGATAAAACCACCAACGAGCATCAAACAATGTTACGATAGGTCTAGCGGCTTTTTTCATAAATTTTTCTGCAAAATTTAAAAAATCCATATCATCAGTTTTAGTTTCAAACCATTGTTGCCACGGTTTGTAAATGTAACTCTCTGTGCGTTGATTTAAAAAAAATCCATGATCTAATGCTGCCCAAACGGTGTCTCCACATTCACCAGTTATACTAAAACTATTATTGGAAGGATACCCTGTATTCAAAACAAATTTTAAATTTGGCTTAATAATATTTTCAAAAAAATATTCATTTTCCTTTATACTATTTTTTGTAAGATAAACAACTAAATTTTTGTGTTCTACTAATTTCATAAAACTTACTAGCAATAACGTACTATCAATTCCTCCGCTCCAATAAAGAACGTAAGGTGCAGGATATTTTTTTGTAATCTCATTTACCCTAATAGAACATGCAGTCTCTAAATCTAAATTTTTTTCTACTTCCTTGGGCTGTGTCCATGGCAATCTGATATGAAGTTTAAATGGGTACTGTGTACTATTTGATCTATCAATAATATTGCCCCATGGACTATCACTAAACATCTTGTTTAACTTGTACAAATTTTTTAGATCCTCAAATCCTTCGTAGCTATATTTTGAACCAACGATTCCATGATAATTTAAAATAAAATCAAAGTAGTCATCATCAAAATACTGTATACCTTTGCTATGTAATATTTGATTCATGTATATTAAATTAATTTTTTTTAATATTATAATTTTTTATATATAATCCTAAAAAACGTTGACACTGTGCTCTAATATTAGAAAAGTTTTTATGTAAAATTTGTATCTCAGTATCCTGAACTGTTGACAAATAATGATTAAATTTTTTATAGACCCGATTTTCAAATTCTGTTAATTTTTCAAGAGCAAAAAGTAGTTCCGTTTTTTTAAATTTTTCTTTTACATATTCTTTTATTATTGTTCTTTTAAATTCATGCAGTTCCTCATTAAAATTTTTTAGATATTGTAGAGCAATAATGTTACTCTTTAAATTCATAAAAGATATATTTTAGTAATTTTGTTTATTTTTTAGATTCTCTTTGAACAGCTCTGTCTGCATGCCTGTAATGCTAACGCTCATTCTAGGAGTTAAACCACAGTTAGCCATGGCATGAGGTGTTCCATATGGCCAATACACTATGTCTCCCTTTTTCCATTGTACATATGTACTCTTGCCAAACATCATAACATGTCCCCAGTCCCAATCTTCTAATGCTATCATCAGACGACGTATATCGTTATCGTGTCCAACTTTTTCGTCTGGAATGTTGTGTGCAATAGGAGGTAAAAATTTATGAGCAGGATTAAAAATATCCACATGCCAAAATGTTAATTCTCCAGGAAACTGAACGTGCCATCGAGCAAGAGGATATGTCAGTCCTATTTTTTCTGCAATTTTATAAAAAATACTTGTTGGCTCTGTGTTACTGGTCCTGTACATAGGAGCATCGTCTTTGTATCCAGCACGTTTTTTATCATTAGATTGGGCTTGCATCACTGCTTCTGCTCGAGGACCTAATTCTTTAACGCTTTTAGCTACTGCAGCAGGACTTTGATCATTCCAGCTGTTTTTAATAGTTTCTATATTTTCTTTTAGATATGCAACTTCAGAATCAAAATTTTCTGTAACTCGCCCCATTATAACATATGAATTTTCTTCTACACAATTTTTATCATAGTGGTAATATCCAAGATAACGGAAGAACTCTTCTCGAGAATCAAAATCTTTCCATGTTTTTGTTTTGGGTTCTTGCATAGACAAAGATATTTAATTATATTTTTTTTTGAGCATGGTAAATGTGAACCTTAAATATTACGATGAAACACGGCTATTACGCAGACAACGATTTACCTAAGTTTAATCCTGTAAATGGATATAAAACCAACTCGTATGGATATCGTTGTCCTGAATTTCGTCCACTGCCCGATGGTGGCAAGAATGCAGTGGTGCTGGGTTGTTCGCACACATTTGGAGAAGGACTAGAAGAAAACGAAATATGGATAAGTCAAGTAGCAAAAAAATCAAATAAAATATTAAGATGGTGGAATTTAGCACGCCCGGGTGCTAGTGCTGATCAAATGATAAGAATATTGTATGGAACAGAAAAAGTAATATTTCCTAAAGTAATTGTCGCTTGCTGGCCTGCATGGAGCCGAAGAGAAAGATTAGATCAATCTCCACAAAGTTTAACCAGCGATAACGAATCATTAAAAACAGAAAACAATTATACAGATCAAAATAATTTTTTAAAAAATGTTTTTTTTCTAGAAAAGTTTGCAGAAAAAGTTGAAGCCAAAACATTTCATTGCTTCTCTCAAGATGTATACGAATTAAATAATAATCTACAAGTTTTAAAAGATCACACAATCAAGAACTGTTGGCCTGAATGGGATCGACATCATTTGCCTAATGCGAAACGAGAACACATATCCACACCAAATCTAGCTCGAGATGGCATACATTACGGAGTAGAACATCATCAGGTGTTTGCTAGATTGTTCTTGCAAAGATTTAATACAAAGCTTCGTTAAAATAAGACTTATAATTAATATTTCTCAAAGTGTCTTGAGAAGAAATAAACTTTTTTAATTCCGTATCGTTATTTTTTTTAAAAGAACCGCACTTGTTTGCAATAGAGATTAACGATTCATTATCTGTTTTAGATAAAAATTCTTTAGCAAGTAGAGTTAATTTGTTCTCATGCCTAATGTCCAACACATCTGGTCTGATACAAAAACCATATGCATGATCTATTTTTTGTTGTGTTGCGTAATCAATGATATTTTTTAAATCGCCCACGTTCAAAGAGCTTACAGTGGTCCAAAAATTTAATCTTAAATTAGAATACATTTCTCGTAATGCAATATATTTTTTTATATTGCTATCAAAATTTTTCCAAAGCACCGGCCATCTCACATAATCATGCACATTGCCCACACCATCAAAACTTAAAGTAACAATCACTCTTATACCTTGAGATAGTAATTCTTCTAACTCTGCAATAACTTTTGAACCGTTGGTATTGATTCTAACAATTTTTACAGATTTGGGTAAATTTTTTAATAGTTTTTTATAATTAGGACTAGCAGTGGGTTCTCCCCCATTAACATCTACTTCACAAATTCTATCTTGAGGAAAAGTAAAGAATGTTTCGTAGTTGTTAAACTTTTCATAATCTTTAGAAGATAAGCTGCCTATTTTGGTACTAAGTCCGCTGTGACAAGTTTGACAAGCACTGTTGCAAACATTATCCAGCACTCCTCCAATTATTAGATAATCTTTTTTCATTGCACTTAATATTCTATCTCGTTCAATCATATCCAAACGTATGCTGGTATTGGTTACTTCCTCGGTCATTCGACAACGCACACATTCTGCTGGCCACTGCTGATCCTCCATTTTACTTTTTATATTTTTTAACCATGAGCTATTTTGCATTTCATCAAAAGAATCAAATTCTTTTGCTCCGGTCATGTGGCCACACTTGCCAATTTTACCATTGTGATTTATTCTAGCGAAATGATCGAGTCTAGGACAGTGCATATTCAATCTCTGCCACCAGTGATCTTATGTTTATTTTTTTACTAACATAAAAAGTATCAGCAATCTTATACATGTGTCTCTCAAATAGTAGAGCATCATATTTTAAATCTTCGTATTTGATTTTAGATATTTTTTCTCGTTGCTCGTTGGTTATATCTGGTATTGCAGGTTTATTTCTGTTTGGAATCCATTCTTTGAGTTCACTTACTCCTCGTAGATCTACCAATCCAGTAAAATATTTTGTAAGATTTTTTAGGAAGAAAAACTGTGGCATGAAGTGTTCATTACGTACAGAATGGTTCTCTATACAATACAACATTGTGTTATAATCTAGCTCTTTATTTTTTCTTTTTTCAAACTCTATAAAACTGTGTACTCCAGATACAAAACGTTCTGCAGGTTCTCGTAAAAATACAGTTATTGTGTCTATATTTTTAAGTTGTTCATTGATTACCCATTTAATGTTTTTTTCTTTGGCATGAGCTTCTATGCTGGATAACCCATTTTTAAATATTGGAAGAACAAATTTGCCAGGCAACAATTCCACAACTTTAATCATACACTTCTCCAAATATTTTTTTACTGTCTAATTTTCTTCTTGTATCTAATTTAGCCAACCCATCAAATGTACTTTGTAGATTTTTTTCATAAGTCGTGTCTAAGTATTTTAATAGATTTGAATAACTGTCCTGTAAAAAATAACCAGGTTTACTTTGTATTCTATCCTCTAATATCTTTTTTGCTTGATCTATTTTTTCTTGTGGTAGATTTAAAATATTTAGATACTCTGGCCCATATAGAGGACCAATAACAAAAGAATTTTCATGGAATCCTGCACTTCTTAAAAAATCCACGCAATCAAATAATTTAATATAATTTAAAACAAAGTATAACATGTTGAATGAAATTTTATGATCTGTTGTGTTTTTTAACTCTTCAAGATTGTTACAAAATGCGTTCCATGAACCACCGTATCTAATATAATCATATGCTGCACCTGTAGATTCCACACTCACAATCCAATGTACATTTTTAAACTGTTTAATCATTCTGCCCACTTTGGTTTCTGTAGCAGATAGATTAGTATTAACTCTTAGTGTTACATTTGGATTTTCTTTCATTAGTAATTCTAAAAACTCTTGGTTCTCGTTCATCAATAATGGTTCTCCGCCAGCAAGATAAACATTTTTTAAATTTTTAACATTGGCAAAAACATATTCTTTTAGTTGTTGTTTTTTCTCTTGGCTCATGAGATCTTCACTGCCAATCTCTTTTACCCACATGCTACTATTGTGTGGACCACAATACACACAGGCTTGATTACATTGGTTAGTCCATCTTAGATCCACTGTATGCAAATTAAAATTGTTTACAGAATCATATAGAGTAGGATCTACTGATTTTAACTCTTTAAGATAATATATTCTTTGACTAACAATATCAAAACTGTTTTTGTTTTCTTCTAATCGATAACAACCGTCACAACTCTTTGGTTTATTATTGGATAACATTTGTTTTTTAATCTCATTATTTTTTTCTCCATTGACTATTTCTTGTATAGAATTGTCTTTGAGATTGCCTATTTTGCTTTTGCTCAACACGCAATTTCTTACATCTCCGTTTTGATGCACAATAAATCCTGTCCACGGCAAAGGACAGAAGCTTTTATTTTTTATATAATTCTTAGCGTCCATTACAGCTCTAGTTTTGTTTTTCTATATGTTACGGATATGTCTGGTATGTGAGTATTAGGATGAGCAGTAAAAATATCAATGACAGATTTGGTCCACTCATCAACATCTTGTTTGTTTTCGTTGTTCCATTCTTTTTGTGTGGCCACACCGCCCGGACGTATGACAGATATACTGGGCCAAACATTCTTATGACTCAGTTGTTTAGATGCTTCCTCTAATGATAATTTCTGTATTCGATATAAACTCATAGCAATATCATCCTGTCCATCCGGAGCAGAGTTAATTGGAGACTGTGTCATTGCTGTGCTGATATTCCAAATATATTTTTTTTGTCCTTGCCATCTTTTCCAAACTTCATACAATAATTCTGTTTGGGCAAACATAGATTGTGCATTGTTTATAAACAGATCACAGGGTTCTATAATGGAAGCAGTGTGTTCAATTCTTCGAATATTCTCTCCTCCACTGCGACTTATACCAACAATTTCGTGGCCTCGAGCAGCAAGAGATTTAGAAAAAGATTTACCAATACCACTGGTATGTCCTGTTATAGCGATTTTCATTATCAGTTATTTACAGACAAAAATGTAGCCAATAAATATTTTCAATCATGATACAAACCATAGAGCCTGCTTATCTACCAGCCCAAACTATGAGTATACTGTTGGATTGGAAAGTTACATTGAAGTGTAACTATGATTGTTCTTATTGTTCCACAGATTGGGGACACAATAATAAAATACCACATCCTCCTGTGGATGACTGCTTAAAGATGTTGGAGCAGATGTATCGTTATGTGGATGTAATTTCCAAGTATAAAAAAGAAAAATCCAAAACTGCCATAATGAATCTATTGGGCGGCGAGGTTCTATATCACCCGGAAATGGAACGCATTCTAACAGCATCATCGGAACTGTATAAACCCTATCAAGATCGTTGGCATCTTAATAGAAGATTAACCACCAATGCTACCAGTCCTCTGGAAAAGTGGAAATATGTTTGTGATAATATCGAAGGTATCACAGTCAGCTATCATTCTGAAGGACCAGACAAATTAAAACAGAATGTAAAAAATAATTTAATCTACATGAGAGACACTCGTGTAAACTATGACATGGTGGTGCTGATGCACAATCAACCGGAGTATTGGCAAGACTGTGTTGCTTTTATAGAGTGGTGCAAAGAAGAAAAAATAATATTTCGTCCTAAAATACTGGAAGGACCATATTTTTACAATCGAGAACAAGTAGAATACCTAAAAACATTTTATAACATTGATTTAAAAGAAGAAAAACTACAAAAATTATCTGGAGCTGGCCGAGCCTGTTGCGGAGGAAGAAAGATGTGTTTTGATAGAAACATAAAAGAAACACACAACTATTTCCCACAAGAAGTAAACTTCAATGGATGGTACTGCAGTGTGAGTTGGTTCTTTCTTACAGCCAATTCCATGACTCGAGAATTTTATTCCAACAGAGATTGTCACAATACCATAAAAGGCACACTGGGACCATTGGCCACCATGGACAACATGGATGAATACATTAATCAAGTAGACACTATGTTAGCAAAAGGAGAGTTTCCTGTGATACAATGTCGAGCCAATCGTTGTTCTTGTGGATTGTGTGCACCTAAGTCTAGAGATAAAAATACTCTTCGAGAGATAATGAGCACCTATCTAAACGAGCAAGGCATGAAAAACTTTTAATCTTCTAAAAGATACAGCGGTTCTTTAAAGAAAGTACAAGACAGCACAATTCTAGGAAAACGACAATCTTCGCCCAACACAATGTTGTGTGCTATCTGACTGTTAAACACCACAGGAGTTAGTAACTCTATTTCCCCTAACAATCGTAATTTTGAGTAATCTACATTTTTAAAAGTGTAATATTTTTTTCCAAACTCATTTATTACGGGCTGTGTTGCTGCCAATAGCTCTGCAGGTATCTCATACCATCTATTAA
>Ga0114963_10001721_pt1 | contig 14981 bp, 11 predicted proteins | sample C_131016_EF_Meta_FD_87019 | JGI IMG/M metagenome (GOLD analysis project Ga0114963, IMG submission 87019) | Freshwater microbial communities from Lake Croche, Canada to study carbon cycling - C_131016_EF_MetaG | ecosystem: Environmental > Aquatic > Freshwater > Lake | place: Lake Croche, Canada...
ACGGCAGCGTTGAGACAGGCTGAGACTTCATCGCCCATCGTCCAATCAGGTTGAAGGACTGCCAATAACCATTCTCATTATTTCTTGATACAGTTAGAATGGTGGGCGCGACAGGGATTGAACCTGTGACCCCTACGATGTCAACGTAGTGCTCTCCCGCTGAGCTACGCGCCCTGATTGCTTGGTGAGGTTGTATCGGTCGGTGCGGAGCCGACCTTCACCCGCAAAGTGAGGCGGATATAGCCGCTCCCGCGCGTTATGGCAAGGGCGGCGTTGCAGTTTTATCCGTTGGTGTGGCGCAAACCGTTCAGGCGGCGACCAGAATTTTTTGCACTTCGCTGACCAGATCGCGCAGATGGAAAGGCTTTGACAGGATTTTGGCCTCTTTCGGGGCATCCGAATCCGGGTTGAGGGCCACGGCGGCAAAACCGGTGATAAACATCACCTTGATATCGGGATCGAGCTCGGTGGCGCGGCGGGCCAGCTCGATGCCGTCCATTTCCGGCATGACAATGTCGGTCAGCAGCAATTCGAACGGCTCTTCGCGCAGGCGGTCATAGGCCGCCAGCCCGTTTTCGCAGGATGCGACCTGATAACCCGCATTTTCCAGCGCTTTCACCAGAAAACGCCGCATGTCATTGTCATCTTCGGCCAACAGGATCCGTTGCATGGTCTACTCACTTCGATCGATCGTTCGTGATACGTCACGCGCAATAAACACGATAAAGTGTAAACAAGAGGTGAAGTTCCGGCGTTTTATTGGAGAGTGGCCGGATAACCCGCTTTGGTCAGGGCCTCGCCGAACGGCTGGGCGGGCAGCTGGGTGGTCACCACCGCCTCGGCGCGTTCGAGGCTGACGGCAACGCTGGCAGCGGGATCCTGTTTCAGGATCAGCCGCTCGACCGCTTTGACACAGCCCTGGCAGGACATGCCGGAGACCGAGAAATGGTGGTGGTGTGCGGGGCTCGTCATGTCTAAAACTCCTGATCGGGAACGCTTCCCCCAAATTGGGCAGGGGCACGGGCTTTTGCAAGAGAGGATTTAGGGGTACAGGGGTGCAGTGCCGAAAAGCCCGACGTGGTTTTTGGTTTGCATCTGTTTCTGTCCTGCCTTTCTGGAGGGTCCATGCCTGTCACCTCGCCCGCACTGCCGCCGATCTGGACCCGCATCGACGAGCATCTCGATCGGTATGATGTGATTTTTTCCGATATCTGGGGCGTGCTGCACAATGGCAAAACGGCCTGGCCTTTGGCCTCCGAGGCGCTGACGCGCTATCGGGCGCGCGGCGGCAAGGTGGTTCTGGTGTCCAATACGCCGCGCCCCGGGGTTCTGGTGCCCGAATTGCTGGCCCATTGGGGCGTGTTGCCGACCGCTTGGGACGAGATCGTGACCTCGGGCGATGTCACGCGCCAGCTGATTGTCGAGCGCGGCAATACGCCTTTCCTGCATATCGGGCCGGAACGCGATCTGCCCTTGCTGGGCGAACAGGCCGCATTGCGGGTGCCGCTGGAGCAGGCGGGCTATATCGTGTGCAGCGGGTTTTATGACGACGAGACCGAAACCCCCGACGATTATATCGGGATGCTCGAACAGGCCAGAGCACGCGGGCTGGATATGATCTGCGCCAATCCCGATCTGGTGGTCGAACGCGGACCACAGCTGATCTATTGCGCCGGCGCGCTGGCCGAGCGCTATCGCGAAATGGGCGGCAAGGCGTTGTATGCCGGCAAGCCGCATGCGCCGATCTATCAGGCGGCGCACCAGCTGGGGCAAAAACTGCTCGACCGCGATCTGCCCAAACAGCGTATTCTGGCGATTGGTGACGCGTTCTACACCGATGTCGCGGGTGCGGTGTCACAGGGCATCGATTGCCTGTTTGTCGCCCGTGGTATCCATAGCGGGGATTTCGGCCTGCATCACGGCCCGCTCTCGCCAGAAGGGGTGGCCAAGGGCATGGTCGACCGCCAGCATATGCCGGTGGCGATCATGGATCTGCTGGCCTGAGGAGATCACGGGCCGAAGGTCGCCGCCGGACGGCCCGGCATACGGGGCGGGGCTGGCAGGATCCGGTTGGCCTGCTGTTTCGCGGTGGACGGCAAAAGCGCGAAGCGGGCCCAGGGGCCAAAGGGGCTTGACCCGCACGGGTTGAGGCTTCAGGGTCTGGCGCGGTTGGGCCTGCGGGTCCGGCCTTTGTCCTTCCAGCCACCGATTGATGTTTCATGTCTGTACATTCTCCTGCTGCGACTTCCCGCTCTGTGGCCAATCCGGATGGATTCTGTCTGGTGCAGGGGTTGCACCCTTTGCCGCAGGGGTTCGGGCGCGCCGTTGTGGCTTTGGGCAATTTCGACGGGCTGCATCGCGGCCACCGCGCGGTGATCAGCGAGGCGCAGCGCCTGGCGTCTTCCCTGGGCCTGCCTGCGGGCCTGCTGTCGTTCGAGCCGCATCCGCGCAGCTTTTTCAAGCCCGATGCGCCGCTGTTCCGGCTGACGCCTGCACCGCTCAAGGCCGCATTGGCCTGTGCCATGGGCCTGCAGGGTGTGGTGGAACTGCCCTTCAACCACGCGCTGGCGGGCACCTCGGCCCATGATTTCATCGAGGAGATGCTGGTCAACCGTCTGGGTATTGGCGGGATTGTGATCGGGCATGATTTCCACTTCGGCAAGGGGCGCGAGGGCTCGCCCGAGATGATCGCCGAGATGGGTGCGCGGCTCGGCATCCCTGTTTCGGTCGTTGCGGCGCTGAAAGAGGGCGAGGCGCCGGTCTCGTCCAGCCAGATCAGGGATTGTCTGATCGAAGGCGATGTGATGGCGGCCGCACATCTGCTCGGCTATCGCTGGCTGGTCCGCTCCGAGGTGGTGCATGGCGACAAGCGCGGGCGGTTGTTGGGTTTTCCCACCGCCAATATGGTGCTCGGCACGGATTGCGCGCTCAGACACGGCATTTATGCGGTGCGTCTGGCGGTGGATGGCGTGGTGCATGACGGGGTGGCGAGTTTCGGCCGCCGCCCGACATTCGATGACGGCGCGCCAAGGCTCGAAACCTTTGTGTTCGATTTCGACGGCGATCTGTATGGCAAGCAGGCTGATGTCGAGTTTTGCGGCTTTTTGCGCGGCGAGGCGAAGTTCGACAGCGTCGACGCGCTGATCGCGCAGATGGATGCCGATTGCGCCCGTGCCCGCGCGGTGCTGTCGCAGGGCGAAGGCGAAAGCGTGCTGGCCGATCTGTGCCGATATTGACCTTTCGTCAATCAATGCTCGCTTATGGTGTTTCGGGTCCAAATAGGCTAGAGGCTTTGGCCAATGGCTTTGGGGCAGCCGGCATCGGCGGGCGGTCCCCTTTCTCCTTACTCATGCTGAAGTCTGAACGATCATGAATTCTGAAACCGCCCCCCGCGACTATTCGAAAACATTGTTTTTGCCGCAGACGGAGTTTCCGATGCGGGCCGGTCTGCCCCAGCGCGAGCCCGAAATTCTGGCGCGGTGGAAACAGCGCAATCTCTACCAGCGGTTGCGGGAGACCTCGGCAGGGCGTCCGCGGTTCGTGCTGCATGACGGCCCGCCCTATGCCAATGGCAGCATCCATATCGGCCATGCGCTCAACAAGATTTTGAAGGATCTGGTCACCCGCAGCCAGCAGATGCTGGGCTTCGACTCCAATTATGTGCCGGGCTGGGATTGCCACGGCCTGCCGATCGAATGGAAAATCGAGGAAGCCTATCGCGCCAAGGGCAAGAACAAGGACGAGGTTCCGGTGGTCGAATTCCGCCAGGAATGCCGGGCCTTTGCCGAACAATGGCTCGATACCCAGCGCGAGGAATTCAAGCGGTTGGGCATTACGGGGGATTGGGATCATCCCTATTCGACCATGGCCTTCCCCGCCGAGGCACAGATTGCCCGTGAGATCATGAAGTTCAAGGATAACGGCCTGCTCTATCGCGGCTCCAAGCCGGTGATGTGGTCGGTGGTGGAAAAAACCGCTCTGGCCGAAGCCGAGATCGAATATCACGACCACCAGAGCGATATGGTGTGGGTGAAGTTTCCGGTTACCAAGGGCCTGTCGAGTGCCGCCAATGTGGTGATCTGGACCACCACCCCGTGGACCCTGCCGGGCAACCGCGCCATTTCCTACCACCACAAGATCGCCTATGGGCTATTTGAGGTGACAGGCAACGAGCGCGATTATGGCCCTGCCAAGGGTGAACTCTATTTGCTGGCCAAAAATCTGGCTGAAACGGTCGCCCAATCCGCCAAGATCACGCTGGCTTTCAAGGCCGATGTCTCTGCGGCCGAGATGGGTCAGATCGAGTGTGCCCATCCGCTCGCCTCGCTCGGCTATGACTTCATCGTGCCGATGCTGGATGGCGACCATGTCACCGATGATGCCGGCACGGGCTTTGTCCATACCGCGCCCGGCCATGGCCGCGAGGATTTCGAGATCTGGATGGCCAATGGCCGCCAATTGTCCGAGCGCGGCATCAACACCGCCATTCCCTTCACCATCGACGATGACAGCGCCTATACCGACCAGGCCCCCGGTTTCTGCGGCAAGCGCGTCATCAATGACAAGGGCGAGAAGGGCGATGCCAACGAGGCGGTGATCAAGGCTTTGATTGAAGCCGGCAATCTGGTGGCGCGTGGACGGCTGAAGCATCAGTATCCGCATTCGTGGCGGTCGAAAAAGCCGGTGATCTTCCGCAACACGCCGCAATGGTTCATCGCGATGGACAAGCCTTTCGCGCTTGGCGAGTCCTTGCGGTCTGTGGCCTTCGACGCCATCGGCAGGACCGAATGGGTGCCGGCTACCGGCGAGAACCGCATTCGCGGCATGATCGAGAACAAGCCCGATTGGGTGATGTCGCGCCAGCGCGCCTGGGGCGTGCCGATCACAGTGTTTGTGCATCAAGACACCAAAGAGATGCTCAATGATCCGCGCGTCGATGCGGCCATTGCCGAGGCCTTCGAGATCGAGGGCGGCGATGCCTGGTTCAAGCCCGGTGCGAAAGAGCGGTTCCTGACCGCCTTCGGCCATAAGCCCGATGATTATGACATGGTGATGGATGTGCTCGATGTCTGGTTTGATTCCGGCTCGACCCATACCTATACGCTCGAAGACCCGAAACATTTTCCCGGTCTGGCAGGCACCCTCCGCAAGGTGGACGGGGGCCACGATACCGTGATGTATCTCGAAGGCTCGGACCAGCATCGCGGCTGGTTCCAGTCCTCCTTGCTCGAAAGCTGCGGCACGCGCGGCCGTGCGCCGTTCGATGTGGTGTTGACCCACGGGTTCGTGCTGGACGAGAAGGGACAGAAAATGTCCAAATCGCTCGGCAATGTCACCGCGCCGCAAGATGTCATCAAGGATGCCGGTGCCGATATCCTGCGGTTGTGGGTAGCGGCGTCCGACTATTCCGATGATTTGCGCATCGGCAAGGAAATCCTTAAGACCTTTGTCGAGACCTATCGCAAATTGCGCAATACGATGCGCTGGATGCTGGGTTCCCTGGCCCATTACGATGCCGCAAACAGCGTCGATGCCAGCCAGATGGGCGAGATCGAACGGTTGATGCTGCACCGGTTGGCAGCACTGGAACCGGTGATCCGGCAGGCCTATGCCGATTACGACTACCGCAAGGTGATTTCGGAATTGTCGCTGTTCATGAACACCGATCTGTCGGCCTTCTATTTCGATATCCGCAAGGACACGCTCTATTGCGATGCGCCCTCGAGCGTGACGCGGCGGGCCTCGCTGGAATGTATCGAGCAGATTTTCCGCGCGGTGACGCTGTGGCTTGCGCCCATTCTGGTGTTTACCTGCGAGGAGGCCTGGCTGGCCTGCTATCCCGACGCCGAATCCGTGCATCTGGAAGGCTTCCCCGCGATCCCTGCGGCGTGGCTTGACGAGGCGCTGGACGAGAAATGGGCCAAGATACGCAAGGTGCGGCGGGTGGTCACCGGGGCTCTGGAAATCGAGCGGGCGGCCAAACATATCGGCTCCTCGCTGGAATCCGCTCCCGTTGTCTATCTTCAGGATCCCGAATTGACGGCTCTGGTCGCCAGCGTCAATTTTGCCGATGTCTGCATCACCTCCGATCTGCGGATCGAGACAGGAGAGGGGCCTGACGCTGCGTTCCGGCTCGATGATGTGGCCGGTGTGGCGGTGGTCCACCAGATGGCAGCAGGACATAAATGTGCCCGTTCCTGGCGGTTTTCGACTGAAATCGGTGCCGATCCCGCTTATCCCGATGTGACCCCGCGTGACGCGGCGGCGCTCAGGGAATGGGACGCGCTGGCCGCACAGCATTAAGGCCGGGAGATGGGATTCGAGCCGATCCGCTATTCACCGGCCCGGCTTGGGGCCTTTGTCGGGCTGGTCACACTGGTCCTCGACCAGCTCTCCAAGCTTGTTCTGCTGCATTGGGTCGAGATCGAGAAGACCCAGCCGATTGTGGTCAACGAGGTGTTCGATCTGGTTCTGGTCTGGAACCGCGGTATTTCCTATGGATTGTTCCAGCAGGACAGTGCTGTCGGACGGTATATTCTGCTGGCCGTATCGATCGCGGCCACCATCGGTCTGCTTATCTGGATGCTCTACACCGATGACAAATGGCTTGGCTTCAGCCTTGGGCTGCTGGCTGGCGGGGCGATCGGCAATGCGATCGATCGGGCGGCCTACGGGGCGGTGGTCGACTTTGCCCATCTGCACTGGAATGGCTGGTCGTGGTACGTTTTTAACCTTGCTGACGCAGCCATCGTTGCGGGGGTAGGCATCCTGCTGTATGACTCTCTGGTTACGCAGCGGCTGCAACCGCCGTCTGAACCGAATGAACGGGCTTGAACAAAGCCATCATGATGCCATTTTTGGGGCGCAAGGGTTGTTTTGCCCCCATGGGAGACCGACGATGCGGCTCAAGGACCGGTTGATGTTACCAATGACGATCAAAGCCACGTTGCGGATGGCTGTGTTGATGCTGTCCGGCTTCGGCCTGTTCATCGCGGCCGCCGCCATGCCCGCCGCGGCGCAGAATCCGGTGATCGATCTGGGTAAAACCCTTTTGGGTCTCGAGGACGAGAAGCCTGAACTGGATTACCGCCCGCGTCCGCCTTTGGTGATCCCGCCGAAAATGGAACTGCCCAAGCCGATCGACAAAACGGTCGCCAAATCGCCGCAATGGCCCAACGATCCCGATGTCGCCGCCCAGCGCGCGGCGGCCGAAGCCCGAAGTAAGCCCGTTGAGAAGGTCAACCCTTCCCGTCCCCTGAGCATTGAGGAAATGCGCGCAGGTCGCGTGGCCGGTGCAGGTGTGCCGACGGCTCCTGCCGAGCCGATCGCTCCCAGGAACATGTCAGCCTGGATCCCGCCCTCGGATTTGAAGCTGATCGAGGAAAAGATCAAATTCTCCAAGGCCGCTGAATTGACCCCGGGCTATGAGCCGCCCCGGCAATGGCTGACCGACCCTCCCAAAGGCTATCGCAAGCCGGTTGAAGGCGTGGCCGTCAGCAAGCCCAAAATGGCGCCTTCCTCATTCGATACCCGCGATGAAAATAGTCCGTTGGCCATCTTCCGCAAGCCCAAACAGAACGATGACGATTGATCCTGTTGTTTGACTGGTGATTGTCGAGACTTGGTCGACCATGATCGCGAGATCATGGTCGATTTTGTTTGCGAGGCCCTATAATCTCTGGTGGTGAGGCGGCAGGGATTCGTCCGCCTGCCTGACGTCATCCCTTTGCTGCGTTTGTGTGAACGAGGATAGATCATTGATGCCCCATTCTCCCGCAACCTCCTCTGACAGGCCCTCGCTGGTTCCGGGCGTCAAGATTGCCCATCACATGCTGGCCAACGGCATGGATGTCGTGGTGATCCCAGATCACCGCACACCGGTGGTGACGCATATGGTATGGTATCGCAACGGTTCTGCGGATGATCCTGCCGGTCAATCGGGCATTGCGCATTTTCTCGAACATCTGATGTTCAAGGGCACGGCCAAGCATCCGCAAGGCGAGTTTTCCGATGTGGTGACCGAATTGGGCGGCGAGGAAAATGCCTTCACCTCGATGGACTATACCGCCTATTACCAGCGCGTGGCGCGCGAGCATCTCGGCACCATGATGGCGATGGAAGCCGACCGCATGAAGGGACTGGTGCTGACCGACGATGTCGTGATCCCCGAACGCGATGTGGTAATGGAAGAACGCCGGATGCGCACAGAAACCGATCCGGGAGCCCAGCTCTCGGAGACGATTGCCGCCGCGCTTTATGCCCACCATCCCTACGGCACGCCGATCATCGGCTGGATGCACGAGATCGAACAATTGGGGCGGCAGGAGGCCTTGGCCTATTACCACCGCTTCTACACGCCCGAAAATGCCATTCTGGTGATAGCCGGCGACGTGAACTCCGAAGATGTGCTGGCCCTGGCCGAACAGACCTATGGGACCATCCCCGCTTCGGGTGAGCCGCCCAAGCGCAAGCGTCCGCAAGAGCCGGACCTGCGCGGAGCCAAGCGGGTCACACTCGCCGATCCCAAGGTGGAACAGCCCTCGCTGCAACGCTCCTTCCTTGTGCCCTCGGCCACAACGGCCGCCAAAGGGGAATCGGAGGCTATCGAGGTGATGATCCAGATCCTCGCTGGCGGCCAGACCAGCGTGCTGCACCGGATCTTGGTGATCGAACAGAAAATTGCGGTCGCGGCGGGCGGTTGGTATCATTCCACCTCGCTCGACAAGACGCGGATGCTGATCTATGCCGTGCCCAATGCGGGTGTGACACTGGATGATTTGGAACGGGCCATGGATCAGGCCATTGCCGATTTCATGGCGACCGGCATTACCGACAAGGAACTGGCCCGCGCCAAAACCCGCCTGATTGCCGATGCGTTCTACGCCCAGGACAGCCAGTCGGCGATGGCCCGCATGTACGGATCGGCACTGGCGACCGGAGCCAGCATCGAGGATGTGACCCATTGGCCCGAGGCCATTGACGCGGTCACGGCCGAGGATGTGATGAAGGCCGCCCGCTGGCTTGATGCCCGCACTTCGGTGACCGGTTTCCTGATCAAAGACGAGGCAGCCTGATATGAACAAGCCGACCAAGATTGCGCAGCAGGCGGCTGTGGCCCGAACCGACCATGCCGATCGCATCCGCCCGGTCGTATCCGCGCTGGGGATCGAAGCGTGGCTGGTTGAGGATTATACCGTGCCGATCATTGCCGTCGAAGGGCTCATTGAAGGTGGCACCTCGCAGGATCCGGCGGACAGACCCGGCCTGCTCCATTGCCTGATGGGCGTGTTGGACGAGGGCGCCGGACCCTATGATTCCACAGCTTTTCAGGAGCGGCTGGATGATTTTGCCATTGAATTGAGTTTCGGGGCGGATCGTGATCATGCCTCCTTCCACCTGCGCACACTGGCCCGTCACCGCGACGAGGCGTTTGATATGTTGCGTCTGGCCCTGACCGAAGCGCGGCTTGACACTGACTCGATCGAGCGCGTGCAGGCGCAGATGATCGCCGGATTGCGCCATGAATCGACCGATCCCGACGTGATGGCGCATCGGGCGTGGTTTGACACAGCCTTCGCTGGCCATCCTTACGGACGCTCCTCGAAAGGTACGCTGGAATCGGTTCCCGAGATTGGTCGTGCTGATCTGGACCGCACCCGCGAGGCTTTGCTCAACCGCTCCAAGCTGCATCTTGTGGTGGTTGGGGCGATCGATCCCGACAGTCTGGCGCGCGTGCTGGATGATGTGTTCGGCCCGTTGCCGGCGCTGTCGGGGGTCAAACCGGTGGCTTTGATGCAGCCGATGGCCATCGGGACGCGCAAGGTGATCGATCTGGATGTGCCGCAAGCCTCGATCCGTTTCGGCGCCACCGGTCTGTCGCGCACCGATCCCGATTATGTGGCCGCCACTGTGGTCAACCACATTCTGGGCGGCGGTGTGTTCTCCTCGCGGCTGTTTCGCGAAGTCCGCGAAAAGCGTGGTCTTGCCTATTCGGTCTCCTCGCATCTGGCGCCCTTCGCCCATGGCCCGCTGCATATGGGCGGCACCTCGACCAAAAACGAGCGGGCGGCGGAATCGATTGCGATCATCGAACACGAAATCACCAGTCTGGCCCATGACGGCCCCAATGAGCAGGAATTGGCGACGGCCAAGAACTATCTGATCGGCTCCTATGCGCTGCGGCTTGATACATCGGCCAAACTGGCCAGCCAGCTGGTGCATATCAAGGCACATGGCTTGGGCCGCTCCTATCTGGACGAACGCAATGGTCTGGTGGCCGGCGTGTCGCTTGATGATACGGTGCGCACGGCCAAACGGCTCTATGGTGCGGGTGAATTGCTGACAGTCGTGGTGGGCCGTCCGGTCGGGCTTTAGGCGGCAAGCGGGTTGAAACCGATGAGCGTCAGACGACTTGATCCTGTTCTGATCGACCGCATCGCCGCCGGCGAGGTGGTCGAACGTCCGGCCTCAGCCGTCAAGGAACTGGTCGAAAACGCGCTGGATGCCGGTGCCACCGAGATCGAGGTGGTGATTGCCGGTGGCGGCCGCAACCTGATCCGCGTCACCGATAACGGGTCGGGCATGGGGCCGGAGGATCTGGCCCTGTGTATCGAACGCCATGCGACGTCCAAACTGCCGGATGGGAATCTGTTCGCCATTGAAACGCTGGGCTTTCGCGGCGAAGCCCTGCCGTCGATCGGGTCGGTCGCGCGGCTGACCATCACCTCGCGCCGTGCCGGGGACCGCGAAGCCTCGATGGTGACGGTCGATGGCGGGCAGGTGCAGCCCTTGCGTCCGACAGCCTTCGGCAAGGGCACGCGGGTCGAGGTGGCAGATCTGTTTTATGCGACCCCCGCCCGCCTGAAATTTCTCAAGACCGATCGGGCCGAGGCGCAGGCGGTGGCCGATCTGATCAAGCGTCTGGCCCTGGCGCATCCGCGCGTCAAATTCCTTTTGCGCGGCGATGATGCGCCGATGCTCGATTATCCCGAAGCCCGCGGCGATACCGCGGCCGAAGCCTCGATCGAGCGGATCGGGCAGGTCCTCGGCCGCTCCTTCATCAGCAATGCCGTGCCGCTCGATATCTATTACGAGGATGTCGGTCTGGGCGGGCTGGCGGGGCTGGCCACCGCCCATCGCCCCTCGGCCAACGGCCTCTATCTGTTTGTGAACGGCCGTCCGGTGCGTGACAAGCTGCTGATGGGCGCGGTCAAAGGCGCATATGCCGATTTGTTGCCGGCCGGCCGCCATCCGGCGGCGGTGCTGTTCGTGCAGGTGTCGCCCGCTTTGGTCGATGTGAACGTGCATCCGGCCAAAAGCGAGGTGCGCTTCCGCGATGCCGGACAGGTGCGCGCGCTGGTGGTCGGCACGATCAAGCGGGCCTTGGGAGAGGCTGGACATCGGGCTTCGGCCACGGTCGCCACCCGCACGCTGGATGCAATCCGTACCCAATCCAGCCTGTTCGGCGGTTCGACCTATCGTCCCGCCATGCCGCCTGCAGGAGGCTGGGACTGGCAACAGTCTCCTGCCGCACCCTATGGCTTGTCATCCCCGCCGCAAGGCTTTGCCGAAAGCGGCCAGTCCGATTATGGCCTCCCGCCAATGGCCGATATACGGACAGGACCGGAAGAGGCCGAGACCGCACTGGTCGCCCATCCGCTCGGGGCTGCGCGCACGCAATTGCATGATACCTATATTGTCGCCCAGACGCAGGACGGCATTGTCATTGTCGACCAGCACGCGGCCCATGAGCGGTTGGTCTATGAACGGCTGAAGCGCGAGCGGGCCGAGCGCGGCATTGCCAGACAGATGCTGCTGATCCCTGCCATTGTCGAACTGGATCCGGTCGAGGCGGCACGACTGCTCGACAAGGCGGCGGTGCTGGCCGAATTGGGGCTGGTGATCGAGAGTTTCGGACCCGGTGCCGTGGCGGTGGCCGAAGTGCCTGCGGCCTTGATCCATGCCGATGTGTCGGGTCTGGTGCATGATCTGGCCGAGACACTGGAGGATTGGGGCTCGGCCCTCGCGCTCGAGGACCGGCTAGACCATGTGCTGGCGACCTTTGCCTGCCACCATTCGGTGCGGGCGGGGCGCCGTTTGCGGCCCGAGGAAATGAACGCCCTGCTGCGCGACATGGAAGCGACGCCCTTTTCAGGCCAGTGCAACCATGGTCGCCCGACCTATGTCGAGCTGAAACTGGCCGATATCGAACGATTATTCGGCCGCCGCTGATCCCACGCCGATAAACTGCACTTTGGTGTCGCGATAATCGCGTTGCTCGTGCAGCACCAAGCCGGAGGGCAGGGTGATGTCGGCCCCGAGGCTTTCTTCCAGTACGATCAGCGCATCCTCGGTAAACCAGCCGCCGGCAAGGCCAGAGGCCAGAGCCTGCTCGCCCAGACCCTTGCCATAAGGCGGGTCGCAAAAGACCAGCGAAAACGGCTTATTGGGATGGATCGGGCCCAATGCGGTGGCATCGCGTCGGAAGACTTTTGTCAGTCCTGCCACGCCAAATTGCTCGATATTGGCGCGTAACAGGCCACGCCCTTCAGCGGAATCATCGACAAACTGGACATGGGCCGCGCCGCGCGAGAGGGCCTCGAAACCCAGAGCCCCTGTGCCGGCAAACAGATCCAGAACCCGTGCATCAGTGACGGGATCGTCATAGGCATGCGCCAGAATATTGAAGAGGGTCTCACGCAACCGGTCTGACGTGGGCCGGACGGCCCACGAGGTCGGTGTTTTCAGGGGACGGCCTTTGAAACGTCCGGCGACAATCCGCATGTCGCGTCCCCCGGCTTAAGACTCGCGCCGCGGTGGGCGCGCGCCGCCCGAAGGACGATCGCCAGAGGGTCTGCCACTACCCGAGGGCCTGCCGCCACCAGATGGCCGACCTCCGCCCGACGGTCTGCCGCCAAACGGTTTGCCGCCGCCACCCGATTTGAATGGCGGACGACCGCCGCCCGAAGGCCGATCCCCATCCCGACGCGGCGGGCGATCTCCTGCGGGGCGATCCGAGCGTGGTGTAAAGGGCCGATCGCCATCACGACGCGGTGGACGGTCACCAGCGGGACGATCCGAGCGTGGTGTAAAGGGCCGATCGCCATCGCGACGTGGTGGACGGTCACCAGCGGGACGGTCCGCGCGTGGTGTGTAAGGCCTGTCTCCGTCACGGCGCGGCGGGCGGTCCCCGTAAGCGGGCCTGTCACCATCGCGCGAGCGGCTTGGACGTTCCAGCTCGCTGCGGGCCGGCCTGACACCGGGTGGACGCTCGCGGCGCGGGCGTTCGCCGCGTTCGCCCTGATCGGGGCGGGACGAAAACACGCGGTCCTCGGTGATCCGTGGCGTACGGACGATGCGGGTTTCTTCGGCCGGCGGTGTCTTGACGACCTTTTCCACCAGCACATCGCGCCCTTTGCGGTTTTTCACCGTGCCTTGGCGCATATGCGGACGATTGCCGCTTTCTATTCGGGTCTCTGCGGCATCGGCACCGCGGCGCGGCTTGAACCCGCGCGAGGCGGCATTGTCGGATTTTGGCTCTTCGTCCGAAGCCCGCCAGACAGAGCGTAACGGTTCGGTCGGGTGGCGCCGCTTCGGTCGTGCCGGTACGTCCGCATCGGCGGGAGCCTCTTGCGGTTTGAAATCGCGTTCGGAGCCGCGCTCCTTCTTGCCGGGGATATGCTCGCGATAGACGGTTTCACGCTTGCGGGGATGGAAATCCTCTTCTTCGTAGATGAAGACCGGGGCGTCGAAATCCGCTTCCGCCTGCGCGGTCAGGGCATCGCCGAGCTGGTCTTTCAGAACCGCCGTACGAATTTCCTCGACAGCCCCTTCGGGCAGATCATTCAGCTGGAACGGGCCGAAGGACAGCCGGATCAGCCGGTTCACCTGCAGGCCGAAATGGTCGAGGATCTTTTTGACTTCGCGGTTCTTGCCTTCGCGCAGACCCAAAGTCAGCCAGACATTGTCGCCCTGTTCGCGTTCCAGCTCGGCTTCCACCGGACCGTAATGCATGCCGTCGATGGTGACGCCATCGCGCAGCGTGTCCAGATCGGCCTGGGTGATTTCCCCATAGGCCCGTACGCGGTAGCGGCGCAGCCAGCCGGTATCGGGCAATTCGATCACCCGCGACAGACCGCCGTCATTGGTCAGCAGCAACAGCCCTTCGGTGTTGATGTCGAGACGGCCCACCGTGACCACGCGTGGCAAGCCTTGCGGCAGGGCGCTGAATACGGTCGGGCGGCCTTCGGGATCCCAGGCGGTGGTCACCAGACCGCGCGGCTTGTGATAGAGAAACAGCCGTGTGCGCTCGCGCTTGGGCAAGGGATTGCCGTCCACCAGAATGATATCGCGCTCGGTGACATCCAGAGCCGGACTGGTCAGCACCACGCCATTGACGGAGACGCGGCCTTCCTCGATCCACACTTCGGCATCGCGGCGCGAGCACAGGCCCGCACGCGCCATAACCTTGGCGATGCGATCCTTGAAGCCCTGACGCGGGGCCGGGCCACGGTCCTTCCACTCTTTGCCGCCGGTGCTGCCTTCGCCGCGGCCACGATCCTGGAATCGCGGCCGAGCGGAGGCCACGCCCTCGCGGCGCGGCGGGCGCGCCCCGAAAGAGGGACGCTCGCCACGCGGCGTAAAGGGGCGGTCGCCCTCGGAGCGGGCTGGCCGGTCGCCATAGGACGGCCTGTCGCCACGCGGGGTGAAGGGACGGTCACCATCGCGCCGGGCCGGACGATCACCGGACGGGCGGTCTCCCGAAGGACGGGCCCGGAACGGACGGTCGCCGTCGGAACGGGCTGGCCTGTCGCCATAGGACGGCCTGTCACCACGCGGGGTGAAGGGACGGTCACCATCGCGCCGGGGCGGACGATCACCGGACGGGCGGTCTCCCGAAGGACGGGCCCGGAACGGACGGTCGCCGTCGGAGCGGGCTGGCCGGTCGCCATAGGACGGCCTGTCGCCACGCGGGGTGAAGG
>Ga0114963_10001722_pt1 | contig 14974 bp, 7 predicted proteins | sample C_131016_EF_Meta_FD_87019 | JGI IMG/M metagenome (GOLD analysis project Ga0114963, IMG submission 87019) | Freshwater microbial communities from Lake Croche, Canada to study carbon cycling - C_131016_EF_MetaG | ecosystem: Environmental > Aquatic > Freshwater > Lake | place: Lake Croche, Canada...
CAATACCTAGAGGAGAATCAATAGAAGAGATTGCATTATCTTTCAATACATAAAATGACTTTTTTTTGAGAAATAAATTATTATTTGTATTATTAATATTATTTGTGTCATTTGTGTCATTTATGTCATTTATGTCATTTGTGTCATTTATGTCATTTATGTCATTTACAACATGTAAATGTTCTCTTTCTCTTTCTTGTTCTGTATCATGAATATGAATGACAATATTTTCATGTAGATATTCTGTATGCTGGTCTTGATTCATTTACAATATACTATTTATGCAAAAAAATTTGATCAAAATTACAAAAAAATTTGATCAAAATTACAAAAAAATTGATCAAATTTACAAAAAATGAATATCTGTAAAAATTTTATATTCAACGAAAATATATACAAAATAGAAAATGAAAGAAGATGACTGGGGATTTTTCATCGACTTGGAAGAAAATATGTATTATCCAGATGATGAAACTCAACTATTAGATAAGATGTATTATAACGATAATAACAAATCTTATGACTCCCCATATCATAGACTACATGTTTTCAAAACAGAAGAAACAAAAGAAACAACAGAAGAAAAAGACAATCAATCCAACAACAAGAATATCAAAAAAATGGCATGGATATTTTTACTATCCACTACCTATATAATAATTATTGTAAACATGTAATAAATGTTCATGTAATAAATCCAATCAACTATCCAATAATTTTTCTAAACTATAATGTATATGGGAAAATACGAATATGTGGGAGCCATTGCAGGACTACTAGTGAGTTATTCATTTACAGATCTTCTATTAAACGTATACAAAACAAATAATATATCTAGTTTGACTCATACCTGGATCATCATCGGTTTAGTAGCCCAACTTTTTTTCATATACTACTCCATAGTAAACAAAGTATACTCCTTATTAATAACTTCCTTATACCTGCTTCTCATTTACATTTATTTTTTATACAAAAAAAGGAAAGAAATCAAGGAATCCCCCCGCAACAACATTCCAATCTATCAATCGTAGATCCTTATCAATCGTAGATCCTTATCAATCGTAGATCCTTATAAATCGTATACAGAATGAAATGTCAAACAAAAAGAATAATCCATACTATTCAAATCAATAACACGTCCATATCCATCCAACAATTGAATATGTAATTTCTGAATATTGACCGGACCAAAATATTGACGAGGAGAAGTAATAACAGACAAATTATTTTGATTAACAATATCAAAACTCTTTGTAGGATTTTCTCGAATGATTGATATACGCGCCAAAATATTGTTATTCAAAATAGAATTATTAAATGCACTAAAAAATCCATTATTGACATTGTTATTATAATCATTCACTACCAAAAAAAGATAATTTAATCCCAACAAATTAATACTGCCCTCTGAAAAATAAATAAAATTATCATTATATATTCCAGCACGATAACCCAAAAGCCAACCAAATTTTAATTGCAAGGGTATTCCAGTATCTAGATTTCCTTGAATATTGCTTTGAAAATCCAAAACAAATGGAGTAGAGGTAGAAGACGAAATAATCATTCCATTGGTTCCACTATTATTGGTGTTGTTTTCAGAAAAAACAATAGAAGAAAAGGGTGTTCCTGAAAATTGTGACGCAATATAATAATTTAAAAAATTAATCATATCTACATTGGTATAATTACCATCTGGAATAGTCATCACAATAAAAGGGGATGTATTTTCTCCATCGACACATTCAGTTCGCAAAATGAAATAATTATTACCTAGTTTAGCAGATATGGTATAGAACGTTGTGGGCATTTCAAAACTAGTCAATTGAATATCCATAATATTGGAAAATTGTATGGGAAGATCAAAATGAAAATCGGTTGAGAGAGTGCTATAATAATTATCCCTAAAACTCGTATCGATATTCAAATTTTGGATAATCGTCCTTTTTTTCAAAGGATTGATGGTTCCTGGATAAAATAAATCCGGGAAACTTTGTGCGAATGCCGTTGTTTTTTTGTCAATAATAAAATTATTCCCAGCATTCGTGGTCTGTGAGGGTTTCAAGGAAATATCCGTATTGTAAATATTGACATCTTGCACTTTTTTGAGAATATTACCTGTCACCTCATTTGCAAGCGCTCGTTTTGCTTCTGCAATAAATTCCAATGTTTTCATTTTAATCGTTTGATCAATAGAGTGATCCGAGAGAATATTATTTCTTAATTTTTGCTCTTTTTCGTTCAGTGTATGTTCATCATAAATTGATTGTAATTCAAAAAGATCTTTTAATTCATGTTGATTATAATTTTGTATATTTAAATCGAAATTCATTATAGTAATATATATATATTATAATCAATTTTTTTCTAGTTTACGCTATTCAATTCAAATCAAATCAAAAGAGAGATGATCACCCTTGAAGATTCAAAGCCTTCTTCGGCATGCTAAATACCCAGCAGCAGATCGTCCTACATTACCATATGCAGTATTCTTATTATAAACATATCCATGATTTGCAGTATAACACAAAGTGTTTAAACAATTATTATATGGACCATACCGAGGAATATACAATGGTTGTGTAAATTGGGTTGCTCTATTGACAGGTGTAAAAACAGAAGTGGATGATGCTGGCATGTAATCTATATATAACGACAATATTATTATTTACCACAACTGCTACATCCTGGTCTTTGCATTCTCTCAAACACACTAGCATTGTATCCAACTTGCATTCTTACTCCACGGAATCCTCCTTGAAATGCAAATCCACCTGCACCCGAACCCACACCAACACCTCTAGAACTAGTAGGAAGACTAGATATTAAACTACCATTCCCAGTATTTTGAATCATTAATCGCATAGTAGGTCTTGGCATATTATATTATAAATTTACCAAATATTTTATTTTTCTGTATACCTTTGGATATACAAAGAATAATTGTTTACTTTTGGCAATTGATAGGACAAGTAGTATGAATGACTTCCTCAGAAATAGGATTACCAGGACAAGCACAATAAAATTTATCTAATAGATTACTGCTTTGTATCGTTGCTATATTTCCATTATCGTATTTAATAGTATAAATATTCCCAGCAATGGCAGTAATTTGAGCACGCAAAATTTCACCATCTACATAAGTATTCGTAAAAATATAACTACCCACATTATAATTACATGTATTGCATCCAGGTTGAAACAAGTCTGCAGGTGAATAATAGGTTTTATAAATCAATTTTTCATTCAACTGGATAGGCGCAATAGGACAATTGCAGTTATTGATAATACTGGTTTTCATCGTTTTACCACCATAAATGGGAAATGCAGGATTAAAGGGAAGAGGAGTTCCAAAATGGGGAGGTATATTATCACGACGAATAGGTTTTTTTGCTTTCAAACGATCCAAATATCGATAATAGGAATTATGCTTAATATCACATCCTAAACCTCCAGGTGTGGAAGCATTGGGTTGATGACGTGTAATCGTTCTTCTTGTTCTGCTTCCATGAGAAGAGACATTCACAGGCTGTGAATGACGAACGGCTCGATCACTCATTTGATTCCAATTGACACGTGTATGATCAACAGGAGATTGATAGACATTCAAAGCACCTAAATTCATAGTATAGAGAGAAGAGGGAACACGCACAGTGTTTTGAATAATTTTGAGTCTTTGATATTGGGATGCAGGATCACTGGAACTCAAATTCCCATTGCAAGACCAACACATTAAGTTGCAAGTATTGAGAATCGGAGAATGATTATTGTTATTATTGTAGGACATATTATATTATATAAATACAAAAAATTCCACGAATACAGATATTATCTACTGATTCATAAAGACAAACAGGCAAGAATTGCACAAATAAAAAGAAAAAATTGAAACAAAAAATTGAAACAAAAAATTGAAACAAAAAATAATAAAACACATAATAATATAACAAACCCAATCCATCAATCACACTTATATGAAATATTGCAGTTATTGTGGAAAGGAATACACAAGAAAATCATCATATAGCAAACATCTAATTATATGCGAAATGTTACAAGATATATCCAAGAGAGAGAGAAAATGCCAAATAGAAGAAACCACTGATATACCTACACATGTAGAATTATATAAAATTATTCAAGAGTTAGCACGTAAACAAATAAAAATGGAAGAACAAATAAAAAAATTGCAAACAAAACAAAGAAAAATAAATATAATAGAATGGTTAAACAAAAACAAAATTCCTGAAATCGGTTATGATGAATGGATGAAAAATATTACTATGAACCATTCCATAGTGGAATACTTGTTTGAAAATACAATCATGGATACTATTGATAATATATTCAATTTGCATTTGAATTCGCAAAAGGTGAATCCACTCATTTGTGTAAATCAAAAAGCAAATATTATATATATTTATGAAAACGAAGAAATAAAATGGAAAAAAATGACAATGGAAGAATTTGTCATTTTATTGAAAACAATAGACAGAAAATTATTTCGAATGATGTGTGATTGGCAAAAAGAAAACATGCAGAAATTGAATAATGATGATTATTTAGAAATAAAGTTCAATAACGCAATGATTAAATTGACTGGAGTGAATTATAATTTGGAATCATCTATAGTTTCGAAAATAAGAACCAATCTGTATAATAAAAAAAAATATGATTTGTCCATAATAGAGAATGAATATGAATAATGAATCAAAAAGGAAAGAATGGTGAGGATTGTAAAGTATTTTTTTTTATAAAAACAATATAAAACAATAAAAAAACAATAAAATAATATAGAAATAAAATAAACAACAATTGATGAATAATAATAGTTATGGAAGTTGTATAAATAATCCAAATGTTTTTAAGAATGCAAATATATCAAATTGTTGTAAAACATATAGTGGAAATTTATTTCCAGTAAATTCAGGTTCAGGTGGAACGGGTCCAACAGGTCCAACAGGATCAGGATCAGGATCAGGGTCGGGAACAGGATCCACAGGACCCACGGGTCCCACAGGACCCACAGGACCCACAGGTCCCCAAGGAATAGCGACAAATACAGGTGCAACAGGTGCAAAAGGTGACACAGGTCCTTCTGGAGGTCCAACAGGAGCAACGGGTCCAAATGGTTTGGGTTTTACAGCAGCTCAAATATATGCTACTACCATTCATTGGGATCCAAATGTAGGTGCCTCTGGATCATGGACACTCACATCCAATTCATTGGCATTAGGATGGAATGCGGGACAAACCAATCAAGGAACTGCAGCTGTAGCACTAGGATATTATGCAGGAGGGATTAATCAAGGATCAGGTGCAGTCGCTCTTGGTTATCAATCAGGACAATCAGGTCAAGGACAAAATGCGATAGCCATAGGTACTGAAGCAGGACAATCAAATCAAGGACAAGGTGCATTTGCTATGGGTCAAAATACAGGACAATATAATCAAGGACAAGACTCTATGGCAGTAGGTACTAGTGCAGGACAATATAATCAAGGATCTAATTCTGTAGCCATTGGTCCTTCTGCAGGATATTCAGGCCAAGGACAAAATGCATTTGCACTTGGTTATCAATCAGGATATTATGGACAAGGATTAAATGCGGTTGCCATCGGTCAACTTTCAGGAAGTCAAAAGCAAGGAATAAATTCTGTTGCCATCGGTTATAATTCAGGAAATCAAAGTCAAGGACAAGATTCTGTAGCCATAGGGAGTCAAGCCGGTGCAAATTCACAAGGAAGAAGTTCCATAGCCATCGGTCTTGCTGCAGGAATTAAAAATCAAGGAAGAAATTCAGTAGCCATAGGTGTTAGAGCAGGATATACTAATCAAGGACAAAATGCCGTGGCCATGGGTTACTATGCAGGAAAATTTGGACAATCTGGATCAGCCATTGCAATAGGACAATTTTCAGGAATTAATAATCAAGGATCAAATGCGGTTGCCATAGGAACAAATGCAGGACACGATAGTCAAGGATATTATGCCGTGGCCATGGGTTTTAAAGCGGGATACTATGGTCAGTCTGGATCAGCCATTGCGATAGGTTATTATGCGGGATATGATAGTCAAGGATCTGGTGCCATTGCTATGGGAACAAATGCAGGAGCACAAAGTCAAGGAACGAATGCCATTGCATTAGGTGAAGGTGCAGGACAAACCAATCAAGGATCTGGTGCTATAGCGATGGGTCAATATGCGGGAAATGAAAATCAAGGATATTATTCTGTAGCCATGGGGTATCTAGCAGGAGAACAAAGTCAAGGACAACAAGCTGTAGCTATAGGTACTATTGCAGGCGCATTTAGTCAAGGTATAAATGCTGTGGCCATTGGTTATGGCGCGGGAAAACAAAGTCAACAAGTAAATGCTATAGCTATAGGTTATGGTTCAGGAGATAATATTCAAGGATCTGGTGCTGTAGCCATAGGGGGGTTAGCAGGACAACAATATCAAGGAACAAATGCTATAGCCATAGGTTATCAAGCAGGATATCGAAGTCAAGGAACAAATGCTATGGCCATAGGTTATAAAGCAGGATATTATTCTCAAGGAACATTTGCTGTAGCCATGGGTTTTTATGCAGGACAAAGCAATCAAGGACAAGATTCTGTAGCCATTGGTGCTTATGCAGCAAATCAAAGTCAACAAATTTCTGCTGTGGCTATAGGTAATTCTGCAGGATTTCAAAGTCAAGGATTTCAAGCAATTTCCATTGGGTGTACTGCAGGTGCATTTAATCAAGGACAAAATGCTGTCGCTATCGGTGTTCAAGCAGGACAATTTACACAAGGATATTCTACAATAGCATTAGGATATTATGCAGGATATCAATATCAAAGTCCAGATGCAGTAGCTATTGGTCTTTTTTCAGGACAATTCAGTCAAGGCAATAGTGCGATTGCTATAGGTAATGCTGCAGGAAATCAAAGTCAAGGACCAAATGCTGTAGCCGTAGGGTATGGCGCAGGAAATCAAAGTCAAGGTATAAATGCTGTAGCCATGGGATGTTTTGCAGGAAGTCAAAGTCAAGGACAATATGCTGTAGCCATGGGTTTTCAAGCAGGTGAATTTAGTCAAGGGAAAAATGCAGTATCAATAGGATATAATACAGGGTATCAAAGTCAAGGACAAAATGCTATCGCTATGGGTAATCGTGCAGGAAATCAAAGTCAAGGTATAAATGCGGTAGCCATGGGCACTCAAGCAGGACAAAGCAATCAAGGACAATACGCAATAGCCATGGGTTTTCAAGCAGGACAAAGTGGTCAATCGGGATCAGCTATAGCTGTGGGATATCAAGCAGGAAATAATAGTCAAGGAAATGATTCTGTAGCCATGGGCACAAAAGCAGGACAACAAACTCAAGGACAATATTCTATTGCCATCGGTTATTATGCAGGACAATTTAGTCAAGGAAATTCTTCTGTAGCCATAGGTTATGGAGCAGGACAAACGGGTCAATCATATTATGCTTTGTCCATGGGTTATTATGCAGGATCACAAATTCAAGGACAAGATGCTTTAGCCATTGGAAATTTTGCAGGACAAACCAATCAAGGAGAAAGTGCTCTAGCTATAGGTTTATATGCAGGAGCACAAACTCAAGGAGACCATGCTATTGCCATAGGTAAAGAAGCAGGAAAATTTAGTCAAGGATATTATTCTGTAGCTCTAGGTGCTAATGCAGGAGGTAATTATCAGGGACCCAATGCAATCGCAATCGGTGAAGGTGCAGGATATAATACTCAAGGATCTTTGGCAATTGCTATTGGGTTTAATGCAGGATATTTTGGTCAATCAGGTTCAGCCATTGCAATAGGTTATGGTGCGGGTCATACAGGACAAGGATTTCAAGCAATTTCCATTGGGTGTACTGCAGGAGCATATAGTCAAGGACGAAATTCCATTGCCATAGGTATTTATGCAGGATCTTCTAATCAAGCATCACAATCTATTGCCATCGGGTCATCTTCAGGATATCTTAATCAACAAAAATACGCTATTGGCGTCGGTGTTCAAGCAGGAAATCAAAGTCAAGGAACAGGTTCTATTGCCTTGGGATATTTTTCAGGAAGAATATACCAAAACTCTTCTTCATTGGCTATTGGTTATCATGCAGGAGAATTTACTCAATCATATTATTCCATAGCTATGGGTTATTATGCAGGAGCGACAGGTCAATTACAACAATCCATTGCGATAGGTTGCACTGCGGGAGCATTTAAACAAGCCCAACAATCTATTGCAATAGGTTCTTCTGCTGGACAAACATATCAAGGAAATAATGCTATAGCCATGGGTTATTATGCAGGATCTGTATTACAAGGATCAAATACCATAGCTATAGGTAACAAAGCAGGACAAACAAGTCAACCTCAAAATAGCATCGTTCTCAATGCATCATCATTAGCATTAAATGGTGCAACTACAGGTGCCTTTTATGTGAATCCAGTGCGTCAAGTGAGTGCGGGTGTAACCGCAGCAGGTTATCCAATGTTTTATAATACCTCATCAAACGAAATAGTGTACAATGTAGCCAAATCCTTTATTATCGACCATCCTCAAAAACCCGCATCTCATTATCTAGTGCATGCTTGTCTAGAGGGACCCGAAGCAGGGGTATATTATCGAGGAAAAGCCACCATTACAAACGATGAATCAATTAAAATCACACTTCCAGAGTATGTAGAATCATTCGCAACCAATTTCACGATTCAAATCACCCCTATTATGCATTCCAAATATCAGTCCCCTGTCCCAAAAATATATGGAACAACCGAAATAACAAACAACGAATTTGAAGTTTTTGGTGCAAACCACACGAGCTTCCATTGGGTAGTGTATGGTGAACGCCAATCCATCCAAGTAGAACCTAGGAAAGACAAGGTGCATGTATCCGGCGATGGACCTTACAAATACATTTCGAAATACAACATGTAATTTTTTATTATTATTCATAGATCATAATAAAAAAGAATAATAACAAACATTATTTCACACGTTTTTGAATATTTTTCCAACTTTGCAATGAACTTGTGAAAATCCACTTTAGAATAAATGAAAAAACAAATAAATTTAATGACTAGGAAATCATTTGAAAAAACAATATGAGAATATGTTGTAATAAAGAATAATTATGTGAAAATAAAATAAATAAAGATAATATGAGTAATTGTAATAGAATATGCACAAACAATCCAAATGTTTTTAACAAAACAAATTGTATAACATCAAATGGTTGTCAAATATCAAATGGTTATCAAATACATGGAAATCCATTTCCAGTAAATTCAGGAACAGGTGGAACAGGTCCTACAGGTCCCACAGGTTCAACAGGTTCAACAGGTCCCACAGGTCCCCAAGGAATAGCAACAAATACAGGCGCAACAGGTCCAAAAGGTGATACAGGTCCTTTTGGAGGTCCAACAGGGTCAACAGGTCCTACAGGTTCAAGTCTACTAGCAGGTCAAATATATGCGACTACGATTCATTGGGATCCAAATACGGATGGAGGATCATGGACACTCACATCCAATTCATTGGCTTTGGGATGGAACGCGGGACAAACCAATCAAGGAACGGCAGCTGTAGCACTAGGATATTATGCAGGAGGGATTAATCAAGGATCAGGTGCAGTCGCTCTCGGTTATCAATCAGGACAATATAGTCAAGGGAATAATTCAGTAGCTATGGGTAATTTTGCAGGACAAACAGGTCAAGGTCAAAATTCGGTTGCAGTTGGTTTTAGTGCAGGACAAAATAATCAAGATGGTGCTGCAGTTGCCATTGGAATATTTGCAGGAAATAAAAGTCAAGGATTTTCTTCAGTTGCTATTGGATTAAATTCTGGTTTTCAAAGTCAAGGACAAAATGCAGTGGCGATAGGTCAAAATGCAGGATATCAAAGTCAAGGAGAAAATGCTATCGCCATCGGTATTAATTCAGGAGCACAAAGTCAAGGAACGAATGCCATTGCATTAGGTGAAGGTGCAGGAACAACAAATCAAGGTCAATATTCTGTAGCCATCGGTTTTCAAGCAGGAAATCAAACACAAGGAGATTTTGCGGTTGGGATTGGTTATCAAGCAGGATATTATTCTCAAGGTCAATATTCTGTTGCCATAGGTAATAATGCAGGATGTATTTCTCAGGGAATTCAATCAGTAGCCATCGGTTTTCAAGCAGGAAATTCAACCCAAGGACAAGATTCTGTAGCCATCGGCACAAATGCTGGATCTCAAACTCAAGGAACTGGTGCCGTAGCCATAGGTTTTCAAGCAGGATATTATAGCCAAGGATCTGGTGCCATTGCAATGGGTTATTATGCAGGACAAACACTTCAAGGATTTTATGCCATTGCCATCGGTATCAAAGCAGGACAGCAAACTCAAGGACAAAATGCTGTAGCCATAGGACATTATGCAGGATATTCAGGTCAAGGATATAGTGCAGTAGCTATTGGAACTAGTGCAGGATATTTTACTCAAGGAATAAATGCTATTGCGATAGGACAAAGTGCAGGAGAAGAAACTCAAGGAGAATATGCGATAGCCATCGGCACTAGTGCAGGACTTCAAAGTCAAGGACAATACGCTATCGCCATAGGTTATCAAACAGGACTATTTAGTCAAGGATCTGGTGCAGTAGCTATTGGAACTAGTGCAGGATATTTTACTCAAGGAACAAATGCTATTGCGATAGGACAAAGTGCAGGAGAAGAAACTCAAGGAGAATATGCGATAGCCATCGGCACTAGTGCAGGACTTCAAAGTCAAGGACAACGTGCTATAGCCATAGGTTATCAAACAGGACTATTTAGTCAAGGATCTGGTGCCATTGCATTAGGTATAGAAGCGGGACGAGAGAGTCAAGGAACAAACGCTGTAGCTATAGGTATAAATGCAGGACAACTAACTCAAGGAACAAATGCTATTGCCATAGGTCTTGAAGCAGGACTTCAATATCAAAGACAAGGTGCTGTAGCCATAGGTGTTGGTGCAGGACAAAATAGTCAACAACAATATGCTGTGGCTATGGGTAATGAAGCGGGACGACAGAGTCAAGGAGAAAGTGCTGTAGCCATCGGTAGTTTTGCAGGAAGATCATTTCAAGGAACAGATGCCGTAGCCATCGGCACTAGTGCAGGACAATATGATCAAGGACGATATGCTATCGCCATAGGTCGACAAGCAGGATCACAAAGTCAAGGAACATATGCTGTTGCCATGGGATATTATGCAGGACAACAAAGTCAAGGACAAAATGCTATAGCTGTGGGTCTTTTTGCAGGACAAAACACTCAATCAAGAGGAGCTATTGCCATAGGTTGCACTGCAGGAAATTATAGTCAAGGAATAAATGCAATTGCAATCGGTCTTCAAGCAGGACAATCATTTCAAGGACAAAGTGCGGTAGCCATGGGGTATCAAGCAGGACAAAAAAATCAAGGACAACTAGCTGTAGCTATAGGTTGTACTGCAGGTGCATTTAGTCAAGGACAATATGCGATTGCTATGGGTGTTCAAGCAGGACAATCATTTCAAGGACAAGGTGCTGTAGCTATAGGATATTATGCAGGTATACTTTCACAAGGACCAAATGCGGTAGCCATTGGTGTTCAAGCAGGACAAAATAGTCAAGGACAATATGCTGTAGCCATAGGTCAAAGTGCAGGACAATCAGGTCAAGGACAACTAGCTGTAGCTATAGGTCGTACAGCAGGACAAAATAGTCAAGGACAATATGCTGTAGCCATAGGTGAACAGGCAGGAAATTCAACCCAAGGACAAGATGCTGTAGCTATTGCTCGATCTGCAGGTGCATTTAATCAAGGAAATTTTTCTGTAGCCATAGGTGTAAATGCAGGAAATAATAGTCAAGGACAAAATGCGGTTGCGATAGGTGTAAATGCAGGAGGACAAAGTCAAGGACAAAAAGCTGTAGCTATGGGGTATCAAGCAGGAAATTATAGTCAAGGAACCAATGCTGTAGCGATAGGTAATTCTGCAGGGCAATATACTCAGGGACAAGATGCTGTAGCCATAGGATATTTAGCAGGATATCAAACTCAAGGACAATATGCTGTAGCCATGGGTTATAGAGCAGGATATTCAGGTCAAGGACAAAGTGCCATTTCTATGGGTAAAAATGCAGGTTTTTATGGTCAATCAGGAGGAGCTATTTCTATAGGTGAAAGTGCAGGAGAAAATTATCAACAAACGGCTGCGATTGCTATTGGCTTCCAAGCAGGACAACAAACTCAAGGACAAAATGCAATAGCTATAGGTCAAGGTGCAGGACAAACAAATCAACATCAAAAGAGTATTGTTCTCAATGCATCAGGAACAACATTAAATAGTGGAACTACGGGTGCCTTCTACGTCGCACCTATTCGTGGACCCGTAACAAATACAAACGCATTATATTATGACTTTTCCACAAAAGAAATCACATATGGTGCAGCAGGTGCTGGTCCAACAGGAGTAACTGGCTATACGGGAGCCACAGGCTATACAGGTGTCACAGGAGCAGCAGGTTTAGGTTTTACAGCAGCTCAAAAATATGCCACAACGATTCATTGGGATCCAAATGTGGGTACTTCTGGATCGTGGACATTAACATCCAATCCATTAGCACTAGGATGGAATGCAGGACAAACAGGTCAAGGAACGGGTGCTGTGGCACTAGGATTTCAAGCAGGACAATATGGGCAATCAGGATCAGCTGTAGCCATTGGTAATAATGCAGGACAATCAGGTCAAGGAACCAGTGCTGTAGCCATCGGTCAAAACGCAGGACAAATTAGTCAAGGAACCAGTGCTGTAGCCATCGGTCAAAACGCAGGACAACAAACTCAAGGACAAGATGCTGTTGCGATAGGTGATCAAGCAGGATATCAAAGTCAAGGGCAAAATGCAATAGCCATGGGATATCAAGGAGGATATCAAACTCAGGGACAAGGTGCTGTAGCCATGGGTTATAAAACAGCCCAACAAAGTCAAGGACAATTTGCAATAGCCATTGGAATTCAAGCAGGATTTCAATATCAACAACAAAATGCGGTAGCCATAGGTCCAAATGCAGGATATCAAACTCAAGGACAATATGCTGTTGCGATAGGTGATAGTGCAGGAAGATTTACTCAAGGAGTAAATTCCGTAGCCATCGGTCCAAATGCAGGATATCAAACTCAAGGACAAAGTGCTGTAGCCATGGGAAATCAAGCAGGAAATCAAAGTCAGGGACCATTTGCAGTAGCGATTGGTGTTCAAGCAGGAAATCAAAGTCAAGGACAAAGTGCTGTAGCCATGGGAAATCAAGCAGGATATACTGGTCAAGGACCAAATGCAATTGCCATGGGGTATCAAGCAGGATATCAAACTCAAGGACAATATGCAATTGCCATGGGTTCAAGTGCAGGACAATATACTCAAGGACAAGAAGCGATTGCCATGGGTAATAATACAGGACAACTTAGTCAAGGACTAAGTGCCGTAGCCATCGGCACTAGTGCAGGACAAAGTGGTCAAGGACAATATGCTGTAGCCATGGGTACAAATGCAGGACGATATATTCAAGGGGGGTATGGTATATCTATAGGTTATTATGCAGGGAAAAGTGGTCAAGGAGCAAATGCTGTAGCTATGGGTCCAAATGCAGGACAACAAAGTCAAGGACAATTTTCTGTAGCCATCGGTCCAAATGCAGGTCTATATAATCAAGGAACATATTCTGTAGCTATGGGGTATCAAGCAGGACAAAGTGGTCAATCAGGATCAGCTGTAGCCATAGGGTATCAAGCAGGGCAACAAAATCAAGGAACATATGCTATTGCTATGGGTCAAGGCGCAGGACAACTAAAACAAGGACAAAGTGCTGTAGCTATGGGTACAAATGCAGGACAAAATACTCAAGGAATCAGTGCGGTTGCGATAGGTAATGCTGCAGGACAACAAAGTCAAGGACAAAGTGCTGTAGCGATAGGTGTAAATGCAGGAAATCAAACTCAAGGACAAAGTGCGGTTGCGATAGGTAATGCTGCAGGACAACAAAGTCAAGGACTATATGCGATTGCCATCGGTCTTCAAGCAGGAAATCAAACTCAAGGAATAAGTGCAGTGGCTATAGGTATAAATACAGGATATCAAAGTCAAGGACAATATTCTATAGCCATAGGTCAAAGTGCAGGACAGCAAACTCAAGGACAATATTCAATAGCACTAGGATATAATACAGGTGCATATAGTCAAGGACAATATGCGGTAGCCATGGGAAATCAAGCAGGATATACTGGTCAAGGAAATTTTTCTGTAGCCATCGGTTCAAATGCAGGACAAAATGGTCAATCAGGATCAGCTGTAGCCATCGGTCAAAGTGCAGGACAATATAGTCAAGGACAAAGTGCTGTAGCTATGGGTACAAATGCAGGACAACAAACTCAAGGACAATATGCTGTAGCTATGGGTACAAATGCAGGACAACAAACTCAAGGACAAAGTGCTGTTGCAATAGGAAATAGTGCAGGAAATCAAAGTCAAGGACAATATGCTGTAGCCATGGGGTATCAAGCAGGACAACAAAATCAAGGACAATATGCAGTTGCGATGGGTTATCAAGCAGGATATACTGGTCAAGGAGCAAATGCTATAGCGATAGGTTATAATGCAGGATATTCTGGTCAAGCAGCCAATAGCATTGTTCTCAATGCAACAAGTTTAGCATTAAATAGTGGAAATACTGGATTTTTTGTTTCACCCATTCGTAATGTAACTAATTCTAATGCTTTGTATTACAATACTGCAACTGCGGAAATAACATATGGTCCTGGAGGTGGTGGTGGTGGAACAGGATATACAGGAGCCACAGGTCCAACAGGAGCCACAGGATCAACAGGTCCAACAGGAGCCACAGGAGCCACAGGTCCAACAGGTCCAACAGGTCCAACAGGCCAAACAGGTCCAACAGGAGC
>Ga0114963_10001723_pt1 | contig 14972 bp, 17 predicted proteins | sample C_131016_EF_Meta_FD_87019 | JGI IMG/M metagenome (GOLD analysis project Ga0114963, IMG submission 87019) | Freshwater microbial communities from Lake Croche, Canada to study carbon cycling - C_131016_EF_MetaG | ecosystem: Environmental > Aquatic > Freshwater > Lake | place: Lake Croche, Canada...
ATCACCCAATCAGTACACAGTACAAGATTCTATTTTGAATACTCAAACTGATATATCGTTTGTGGGTAAAGGTTATGCTGGATATGGAGAAGTAATTGCAGAAAATTTTCTACATCTATTAAAATTTTTCAAATACTGCTGCTCCTGGAAAACCAATCAAAGGTCAGTTATGGTACGATGAGTCATCATCAAAAATAAAAGTTTATACAGGATCCTCTTTTCAACCAGTGGGAGGAGCATCGTATTCATCAGTATCACCAACAGGATTGAACGCAGGTGACCTTTGGATTGACAGTGATACTCAACAATTATATTTTAATAACGGAGCCACAAACATATTAGTAGGACCTCCAGCATCATCTGGTACAAAAAACGGTTTTGAATACAGCACCATATCAGATAGCAATGATATAGAAAGAAACATCACTAGAGTTTATAATAATGACGTACAGGTAGCTATAATCAGTGATACTAATTTTACTCCAAAAGTATCCATACCTGGTTTTGCTACTATTACCAAAGGTATAAATTTATCCACAGTAATTTCAGGAAACAGATTTACAGGCACAGCCACTAACTCAGATGCTCTAGGAGGAGAAGCTGCTGGTTCATATCTTAGAATAGATGGAGCATCAACTAGCTCTACCACAAGATCGCTTTCAATTTTAAACGATGTAGGATTAACTATCGGTCAAGACAGTGATTTAAGAATATTGTTAGATCCATCAGGAGTACATTATCAGAACAATACTGTGGACACAGATTTAATATTCCGAGTGAACGATGGTGGTGTTGTTACCACAGTTTTAACTATGAAAGGATCTACTTCTAGAATAGGTATTGGAACCAGTACACCCACAACCAAATTAGATGTAGTGGGCACGGTCAATGCCACAGCATTCACAGGACCATTAACAGGAGCAGTAAATGCCAATGCTGTAACAGTGATCGAAGGTGGAGATGGGTTAAAAATAATAAATGGAAGTTATGGAGCAACATTAAATTCTGCTTCTCTAACTGCTAATCGTACATTGACTTTACCAAATAGGTCAGGCACAGTGATAACTTCGGGAGATACAGGCACAGTGAGTGGTGCGATGTTAAAAGATTCGGTAGTCCTTCAAATATTAGATTCAACTGGCACAGTATTAAAAACCATATACGGCGCTGGTTCTTAATATACAATGGAAAATATTGTATTAATTGACAGTGATAACAAATACATTTATAATATTATAGGAAGATTATAAAATGGCAATTCGTAGACCTTTATATTACGTTGATGGAAATTTAAGAGAGATGAATGACGAGCAAATTGCAAAAATTAAAGCTCGAATGTTTTGGTCATATGTTAATAATCCTTCTGTGACACTAACAGTGGTTAATGCAGGAGGCAATTTAGGTACAATAACAGACACAAGATTACAAGCAGGAGCAGCTAGTACATCAACCACAGGTTTTATAGTTGAAGCTACCACAGAAGAACCCAGTATTGTGAATGTAGCCATCTCTAGAATAGAGCAAACAGTGGCATCAGATCCAAATCCTGCCACCACAGTCACACAATATCCTGCTTATTACACAGCAACTGGAAACATAAGAGCAATGAATTTACAGGACATGTATGATACTTTTGCTAAAGATGTGTTCAATGGAGGATGGACAGCAGCAGATGGTTCCACAGTATATCCTTCATTGGTGAATGCACAAATATACACTATTTCTACCTCGATATCTTTAACAGATTACACAGCAGTACCAGGACCAGATGGCAGCACCATAATACCAATTTTTTCTGATACTCGAGCAGACACAACACAATATTCAGCAGCAGGGATACCAGAAGCACAGGATCAACCAACCACAATACAGAATTATTATCTATTAAAAAAAGATACTATAAATGTATCTATTGATGCTATGGTCAAAATTAATGCCGATGGCAATGTGGTTGCTATGACCAACACAGCAATAGGCACAGCCATAGGAGCAGCAATTAGATATATGGTACAAGAAGAAACAGGATATAAACTACGTTATAGTTACAGTATAAATGATTCAGTTCCAGGTACAACATGCGGAAACCCAATGACCGATAGTCGTTTAGATGGCACAGGTAACTATCAAACTCTATTTGTAGGCGATGATGATTACAGATCACAAGAGTTTCCAAACGGTACACAACAGGTTATTAACGTTTACAAATTAGTAGCAACAGTAGAATAATGATTTTAGATAACGGAAAATTTATCAATGCCGTATTCGCTAACAATAAAAAAAATTTAATACTGGCAATTTGGCAAGATAATGAAAACAAAAAACAACACGAAATAGCAATAGAAACAGATCTTAATAATAAGATGTATGTTAAATTGTTAGAAAATTTCACAACAGACGAGATTTCTACAATGACAGATCAAAAGAATAAACATGCATCAATTGTATGGCAATCTTTTGTTAAAGATGTTGCTACAAAAGCTGGATTAATGTATGATCCTGCTGTGGCTAATCTTCAAGATAAATTGAATATAGATCATTTATTCAATCCTCCAGAAGGAGAAGTTGGAACGGATTTACTTTTTAATATTAAATTAAAGATATTTGATCTACCGATAGTAACTCAATCTACCAATACTGAATTAAAGAAAAAACTTAGAGAAGCAAAAACTCCATTAGAATCTTTATATATTGCTGGAAAATTCTTATACGAATAGATGATATTTTTCCCAATTGTGTGGATGATTATCCATATGAGTAAAATGAACAAATTTTATTTCTGGATAAAATTGATTGCCTAGAAACATATAAGGATTACCTGTAACTTCTTTATAACGACTGTTCAGTGTAGTTAAAGTATTTCGAGCAAAATATTTTTCTCGAGCTTCCATCCTACAAAACCATGCTTTTGGCAATGTTATGAGTTTCAATCCTTCTCGCACAGAATCTTCTATAAAATGCTGTTCTCCATTTATTGGACCAGATGTATAGCCTTCTTCAATATATTTCTTTTGCCAATATTCGGGTTTGCTCATGAATTTTTCATATATGTAATGGCAATCGCGAGGATAATATTTGTAGAATCCCCCATTGATAGTAAATCTCTCTTTTTCTTCTCCTTTAAGATCTCTCCACCATCCAGGCGCTGCTAGGAATTCTCCAGGTTGTACAGGATATTCAAATATCTTTTTATAATCATTGATTAATAGTATATCAATATCTATAACACAAACAGGCTGATCTTGATCCAATGTCATACCATACATTTTGTTCCATTGCAATTTGATATTATCCGCCATGGCTTCTCTAATCCAATGAAACTCATATTCAGGCAATTTGGATTCTAAATACTTCTCATATTCAGGACCGTATCTATTGCCTATTCTAACAGCTATTATTTTCATTCAATCCAATAATCTTTTATCCAAGAGTTTTTTACATCTTCTTGTTTAAGACCATTATTCAATATACAAACTTCAAAGTCTTTTCGTAATTTTCCTGGAGTGGTATCTTTGCCATATCTTGCACCTTTCCAATAAGAATAAGCAATACCTGTGGGTAATAAATCCACTTGCACAGGCTCATGGAAAAAATATCTATCCATACCTTTGTATTTTAATAAAATCATATCTTTATGTTTTTGAAAGTAATCATAAATTTCACACCCTTGTTTATCTTGCCATTTCATAATATCTGAACAATATAAAGTATCGTATCTTTCCGTGGGTCTAGGAGTAATAAATCCTTCTTTCCATTGAGAATATAACACCGAAAAAGTTCTTGTTTTTACTGAAAATAATCTGTATAAAGGATTTAATATAACAACATCAAGATCAAAAAATATATTTTCGCCTTTGTCAAATAATTTTAAAACATCTAATTTAGGCCAAAAACCTTCAAGATCAGATTCTATCTTTACTGTTTTTATTTTTGGAGATAATCCTGTAGTATCATCAGTATAACAATAAAAATCAAAGTCTTGTCCACAAGAATTTTTAGAAACCATAGCAAACAATTTATTAACATATTCTGGAGAATATTTTGTTCCCCATTTTGCACAAATTATATTCATGATACTAATCTATATTCCCATTGAGGATGCTGTTCGAGTTGTTTTAAAAATTGTTTACGGTTTAAAAGCCACACAGTTTGATTAGCTCCTCTGTAAAATATATCTTTCACTTTCTCTAACACACCTTGTTTTGATAATAACTTAACCCAAATACTATTCACTTGTTTCATACTGGCTTGATTTTTGTCTGATGATGTGATATAACATTTACTATTGTTAGGTAACGCATTTAATATTACAGGAATAAAAATCTGTGAGCATACGTTTTGGTGATTTATAATACCGCTTTTGGTTCTTATGTGTTTGATAGGTAACATATCACTCAGTACACAAGTTCTTGCACAGATTCTATAACTGTTTTCTCCCATAACATCATCAAAATCATGTGCCACTGTAGTACCAGCAGGTATATTGTTATAGAATAGAATCCAAAGTTTAAAAAATTTCTGTTGTTTGAATGTATCAATCAAATTTTCGGGAGATGCATTGTTCATAACTCCTCTTTCCAAACACATCTGGTAAAAGATAGAGAGGTCCATACCTCGTTGATATTCTTTTATTTGATACATTTCTGTATTATACAATGTTTGATTTCTAATTAAAAGTATATTTTGTAAGATCAGTAACAGAACTGTTTTTAAATGCTAATTTTCTTTTTTGACAATCATCGCAGATTCCACAATTACCAAGATTCACATCACAACTGCTAGACTGATAGAGCTCAGATATAGCGCCTAGTTGTTTATAAAGATCAATTACGTCTGATGTTATAAGATTTCTAAAAGGTCTTACACAGAGATTAAAATCTGCTTCGATCTGCTCAAAACCAAGATATCTATTCACACCGAATATTTTGCCATTTTGTTCAAATACATGTTTGAATAATTCAGGATAACGATCAGCATTTTTTTTCAACCATGGTTTTAACTCACCTTCAGTGATTATACCACGATCCCAACCACAGGTTTTTAACATAGATACGCTCTGCTCATGTATTTTGTTATAGCCAGACAGTACAAATTTTAATTTGTTTTGGTATTTTTCAATTAATAATTTTTTAAATGCTCCTGTAGCATTTCTATTTTTTTTGTAGATTTTAGGATCCACAGTTAACGTATGCATACCGCCCAATCGTTTTACACCCTCCTCGAATGTTTTTTTAACAATGTCTAATTTGTCTTCTTCTTTTTCGTAAGATAGAGTTCCATTAAAAGCAATCAATTTATCGTTAATAAACACCACACGATCTACACCATACAATTTTTTAGCTATAATAACAAGTAGTGTGGATTCAATATCACCTTCAAATATTATACCAACCTTCTCATCCGCAGCTATTTGAGGAAATTCAGCAGTTTCAAACACTGTTTTATTTTTTCCTACTATGTATGATTCATTCATTGTCTATTTCCTCTTTGTAATGCCATGGTGTTTTGTAATGATATAGCATATTTATTGTGGGTATTGATCGGCTATGTTACAAAGATTTGTTATTTCCATCTATAACAGAGTGTATTGTACTAATATGCTCATATAAACTAAAAGACCCAATCTGCGGAAAGACAATAAATACGGTATGGCTTATATTGTTAACAAAACAGACGGTACAGTACTCACAACAATAGTAGACGGTACAATTGATAACACCACTTCATTAACACTTTTTGGTAAGAGTTATTCAGGATTTGGAGAATTATTAAACGAAGATTTAGTAAGATTATTAGAAAATTCAGCATCAACGTCAAGTCCAGCAGCACCATTAAGAGGCGAACTTTGGTTCGATACAACAACCAATCAATTAAAAGTGTATGATGGTTCTGCTTTCAAACCAGCCAGTGGCGCTAAATCACAGGCCACAGCACCAACATCTCCCACAGCAGGTGACCTTTGGGTAGACAGCGATGACAAACAATTATTTTTTTACACAGGATCTACATGGCAATTGGCAGGACCGGTCTACACAGATGGACAGCAACTATCAGGATTTAAAATTGAAACAGTGGGCAGCTCCGGCGGAGACAAAGTTATTGCTTCCATGTATTCTGGCACAGTCAGAGTGGCAGTATTGAGTGCCAGTGCATTCACACCATCAGCGGGATCGCCATCAAGCACGCCATTAGTTAATAATGGCTTTGCACAAATATACCCAGGTATAACATTGAATTCCAACATCAGTGCTCAATTCGCGGGCACCACGACCACAGCATCAAATTTAAACATCTCTGGCACAGCAAATCCATCAGGCACGGTGATCGCCGGTGGCAATTTCATGAGAAAAGATGCTGCTCAAACAACCACGGGTGCAATTACAATTGATAACGACAATGGTATAATTATTGGAAACAATCAAGAAGCTGAAATTAATATTAATTCACATAATCTTATAATTGCTAATACATCAGAAGATAAAAATATTTCTTTTAAAGTTAATAATGGTGGTACCACAGTAGAAGCTATCACTATCGATGGAGATAATAGCAGAGTAGGTATCTTTACAACATCTCCAAGTGTGCCATTAGAAATCACAGGTAATGTTAAGATTACAGGAAATTTATCAGTGTCAGGAGAATATGATACTACTTCTACAACCAATGTTTTAATGAACGATGTGTTTGTTAGATTGAATAATGGTAACAATTCAAATAATGATTCTGGAATAGTGGTAGAAAGAAATGCTGGAGCTGAAGCAAAAATTTACTGGAATGCCTCAGCAGGTTATTGGGTAGCAGGCAAGAGCGAAAGCGGAACATATTCACAAATTATCCGAGATGAAGACACAGTCACAGATGGTGATGCTAATAAAGGCAAAATTTTAAAAACTAATGGTTCTACAGGAAATTTAAAAGTAACATCATTGACTCTAGGTGCTGTTGGCTCAAATATTGCTACCACAGACACATCAAATTTAAATGTTCCTACCACAGGTCAGGTTGCAGAATCTATCACAAGATGGGGAGGTAGTTACATTACACCTGATGCTGGATCTACAGGTAATACTGTCGCTGGCAAAAGATATGTTGAAACTGTGGCCCCTTTAAATGCTCAAGGCGCAGACGGGGATCTTTGGTTCGTTAGGGAGGCATAATCAATCATGCCAACTTTTATTAAAACATTCACATATACTGGTACAACTCAGCAGGTTACAATTCCAGCTGGAGCATCTTCTTTGACTTTTCATATTTGGGGTGGGGGAGGAGGAGGTGGAACCGGAGACCGAGCTGGACCAGGTAGATCTGGAGCAGCAGGACATTATGTTACAGGCGTAGTAGATCTTTCATCGCATGTGGGAGAAACTTTAACATTGGGTGTTGGCGGTGGAGCTGGTGGAAAAAGCAATGGTAGAGGATTAACAGGATATTCTGGAGGCATAGGTGGAAATTCAGGACCATCAGGATCATCAGGATCAGGTGGTGGAGGTGGAGCAGCAACAGTAATAAGAATTGGAGCCGTAGATGTGGTCATAGCAGGCGGCGGTGGCGGTGGTGGCGGAGACGGATTAAACAGCGTAGGATCTGACGGAAATAATAGTAACGATCCAACATTGGCCACACCAGGCACATTGGGAGAAAACGGTGCAGACCACTCAGGAGATGGAGCAGGAGCAGGAGCAGGCGGCGGTGGAGCTGATGGAGGAAGAAGCGGTAACGGTCCAGGCGGAGATGATGGAGCCACAGGAGGATATGCAGGTTCAAATCTAGTACCAGGCGGAGGATCACAGAATAATGGTTCAGGCACAGCACCATATACAGGATCAGGTTATTATCAATCAGATGTAGCAATAGGCGGAACATCTGGATCCGCAGGCGGTAATGGTCTTGCAATATTGGTGTTTGATATTAGTGTGGAATCAAAAGTTAAAGTGAGCAATGCATGGAAAACTATAACAGCAATGAAATTTAAAAAATCAGGAGTATGGAAAGATATCACAGCAGCTTATGTTAAAATAAATGGTGTGTGGAAGGCCATATTCAATTCAGGTTTAAATTTTGCAAGCACTGCTGCAGGATTTGGAGATGCCACAGGTAATCCATCATCAGGTACACCAGGTTCTGGAGGAACAGGTGGAGGTGGCGGAGGATGCTGTATTATTTGTACCAAATTGTACGAGTTAGGTTATCTATCTGAAGACATTTATCGAGCAGATGAGATGTTTGGTCACTGGTTAAGATCAAATGATCCAGATGCTTATTATGGTTATCTTAAATGGGCACGAGTAGTTGTAGATTGGATGTCATTAGAAGGGCCACAATGTATGTTCTGGATTCGTAACAAAAAATTACGTGGAGAACGACAAAAAGAAATGGCCATAAGATGGGCTCGTAGAATTGCCACACCATGGGCACAGCACATGGCTTATAAAATGGGAGTTCTAAAAGAAGACAGTCGAGCTGGAAGATGGATTATGAATATCGGTATTACTGTGAGCAAATTAATTGGTAAATTTATTAAGCATTCTGATAAACCATCAAAAAATTTAACATTAGGCTATGCAATGTGGGGAATTTTTAGTATACTATACCTAGTTGCTGGATTGAAATAATATGGGAATCAGTGTTGAAGAATATCTTGCTAAAAAAGCAGCCTGCGCAGATTGTATTGCTCATGGTGATGAAGATCACTGTGTTAGTACTCTATTAAGCAGAGAAGACAATTGTCTCTTTTATAATGTTATTCTTGCTTATCATTTACCAGATAGAAATAAAATTCAAGCATTTACTCCAGATGAGATGACCAGTGTAGCAGTACAAAGAGAGTTTGCTCTTTTAAAATCATTGAGAGATAAAATTAAAGAAGAAAAAGTGGTTGAATATTATGTTAGAGCTCAAAATATAGTTACAATGATCAAAGGTATACACCAAAATGATAGATTGATTTGGGCAGGTTATTATGATAGATATGTGACGGATATTTTAAAAGATATTAAAGATGGCAAAGATGAAGATGCCGTGACCAAAATGTACATAATGATAGAAGAGTTAGAGAACACCAATGGCAGAGTTATCTGTACTTGGTTAGTAAAAAACGGAATGATGTCAAAAACAGATTTAGATGTGGATCATATGTTCACAGTTAAAAATATAGATTTTAATACTAGATTGGGTTATCTATTTTGGGCAGTGCCTATGGTGGAATCTTTAGATAGTATGATCAAGAGAAATTCTGTATTGGACAGAGTAGCAATTACATTGGTACAAAAATTAGCTCAAGCTCGAGCTAATGAAGTAAAATATTGTATGGGTTATGCAGCTCATACTGATTTATTAGGAAAATTTGTGAGATTTTTTGGCGAAGGATTCTGTTATCTATTAGGATTTTTGTTAAAAAACACAACGGTAAAAAAATCCAAGACAAATTTAGGATAATTAATAAGGAGAAACAACAATGGCTATAACAAAACAACAAGTGGCAGATTATATCAATGCCAACTATCAAACAGCATTAACTGCTAATGATCTAATGAAAATAGATCAGGCACTAACACCAGAACTGGCAGCAATATTGATCAAGTTACTGGGAGATGTTAGTTTTTTAGTACATGTGAGAGATAACGAAAGCAATTAAAAATAAATGTCTTATACCATAAACAAAACCGACGGAACCAAATTAGTAGTGCTAAAAGACGGCACAGTGGACATCACCACTACGGATTTGGCTCTATTCGGAAAAAGTTATGCAGGATTTGGAGAAAGATTAAACGAGAACTTCGTTAAGATGTTGGAAAATTTTGCCAACACCACAGCGCCGGTCAAAAAAATTAAAGGCCAGTTATGGTATGACACTCTAACCAATCAAATCAAAGTTTGGAATGGCAGTAAATTTAAACCAGTAGGGTCCAGCACCAATGCTAGCAGCGCTCCAACCAACGCCAATTTAGGAGACACTTGGTTTGATACGAATAATCTACAATTATATGTTTACAATGGCACAACATGGACTCTAATTGGTCCAACCACAGTGGCAGGATCAGGAACAACATCTGTGGTGTCAGATTCGATCAGAGACAACGTAGGAGTATACAAAGCAGTATTAAAATTTGTAACCAATGACCAGATCGTGGCCATGGTGAGCGCAGAACAGTTCATACCGCTTGTGGCCATCACAGGATTTGCCACAGTGTACAAAGGCATCACACTTTCCACAGCAGTGAGTCAAAATAGATTTAGAGGTATAGCCACTACAGCACAGAATTTAATATTAGCAGATCTAACCACAGTGGTACCGGCAGATAATTTTGTAAGAGCCGATGTTAATGATGCTATGACAGGAACTCTAACCATATTCAATGACGGCGGAATGAGCCTAGGATCAGGAGCAGATTTAACCATTAGTGTGTCAGGCGGAGAAGATGTGGTTTTTCAAAACAATACACTGAATGGAGACATAATTTTCAAAGTCAATGATGGTGGAGTAACCAAAACTGTTCTAACCATGGATGGAGGAGAAGGTGTAATCAAAAACCTTGTGGTGCAAAATTTAACAGTGACAGGAACACAAACCATTATTACTTCTCAAAGTTTAATAATCGAAGACAATATTATAGAGTTGAATAATGGCGTATCTACTGCGGCAGCAATGCCTAATTATACAGGACTAAAAGTTAATAGAGGAGAGTTATCCACAAAATTAGAATCAGATCTATATTGGGTTTGGGATGAAACATTCGCAGATGATTATACCACAACCTATGGCAACTCAGGAGGAGCCTGGACAGCATTCCGAGCACAGGGCAACATCAATGAGACTGCTCCGGTACTGGTAGATATCAGAGCTAATATTGTTCATGCAACATCCACATCAGCTCAGTATGCGGATTTAGCAGAAAGATACGCAGCAGATCAGTTATTAGAGGCAGGCGATGTGGTGATATTAGGAGGATCAAAAGAGGTTACCAAATGCACAAAAGAATTAGATTCTCAAGTGTTTGGTGTAGTTTCAGAGACTCCAGCATTTTTAATGAACAAAGATGCAGGCAATAATGATTCACACCCTATGATAGCTCTAAAAGGCAGAGTTAGAGTAAAAGTACAAGGTGTTGGTAAAGCAGGCGATCGTATCGTTAGCAGCTCTACGGCCGGTGTGGCTCGAGTAGCAGATCTGTCTGAATGTACAGCTTTTAATGTGTTAGGAAGATTAATCCAAGATAAATATAATGCACAAACAGAATTAACAGAGTGTGCAATAGGAGTTAAGTAATATGGCGTATGTAGCAGGCGATCAGATATCCACACAGGAATACAATGGATTTTTAACCAATACAACCACCACTGGTACCCCTCCTTCTTTGGGCATAAATCATCTTATAGGTTCTGGCAGTTTATACTACGGACTAGGACAAACATCACTAAACACAGTAGCCACAGGAGAAAAAATCACTGCCACGCATTGGAATTCACTGTTCACTGCTATGGATAATATTGCCAATCATACCAATGACACTATAACTTCTACAGCTCAGAGATCCGCAGGTGATAAGATCGAGATCAAATCAGCCCTTATCACAGATTTAGCGACACTAGCAGCTTCGGTACAAAACGGTTGTCCCAATGCCACAGCATTGACCACATCAGTGGCTCAGCAGACCTCAGCAGCATCGGGCCGATACACAGGATCTCATATCGTGGAACAGTCTACAACTTTCAGCACCTCCAGCGAGATGCGATGGTTCTTCAACCAGGGAGGAAAGATCCAGCTCAACGTGACCAGAACCGGCAACGGAGGATCTACTGCCGGGGCCAAAGATTCTTCAGTGGACGAATTGATCACGGGAATGGGGGATCTCAAAATAGGATCACAGGTTTCCACCAGAAGTGGCAGCACAGAGACGCTGACCACCGATGGATTCTCCATCGGTTTCTATGATCTGACCACATCATATCAGACCATCATGGAATTGACACAGAACTCGGGCCTATATACCACCATGTATTTCAGGGTGGAGGCCAAAGTGGACGCTGCCCCTGGATCTTCCACAGTGTTGACCACCAAAGTTTCCATAGTGGATCCTGACTCAGGCGACAGTGAATACACAGCAGGCAACACAGCATCGATCGATCGATATGCCAACTTCATTGGTGTTACCAACGTGATTTTAAAATATGTGAAAGCCACCACGGCAGAAGGTCTTGCCACCATATACCAACCCTTTACAACAGCGTTGGTTTCTAACAACATAGCATAAAAATATTTTACCAGGTTGATTTTTTCCATAATTAGCTGTACAATTGAGCTATGGACATACGATCCCTTAAACAGCAATCTGATCTCAGTTTCGATCTAGCAGTGGCCAAGAAGAATGCTCTAGAACGAGCACTCGGTCGACAGCTATTTGCCTATAGAAATCATCTATTTCGTGCTGATGCAGAGACCATAAATCTTGTGCATGCGTTGAAACAGAACAACAAAAAATTTTTCCTATTAGATGCCAATGATAATCCTTGCGAAATTGTTGATCCAGAAGAATTCCTACAGTTGTTAATAGAACGCAACCAAGAAACACTGAATCAATATCATCAGTTGCATGAGCAATTGAAGAGCAAGGAGTAACATGTCCTCAGGAGTGTTGATTTATTGCTTCGATTCTGATCAAATACCATATCATCGAACCACCAATTTCTGCATCGAGTTAATAAAAAAGAATCTATCTTTGCCTGTGACTGTGGTCACTAATTCTGCAACCATAGACAGTATCAAAGGTGCTGATTCATTGACGGTGATGGACAATCAAAAGAACAATCAGCGTTTCTACAAAGATAGAACCGTGCCTTGGTATAACCTTGAGAGATCCTCGGCCTATGAGCATTCTCCCTATGACAATACCATATTGCTGGATTCGGATTATTTTGTTTATACCAATAATTTATTAGAACTGATCGATAGCGATTATGAATTTCTTCTGCACAATCGAGTGCATGATCTAACGGGCAGAGGCAGTTTTGAATACAACAATAGCAGCATGATACCTTTGGTATGGGCTACTGTGACAATGTTTAAAAAAACTGAAAGGGTGCAAAAAATATTTGGCATGATCAAACACATACAACAAAATTACAGGTACTTCTGTAAATTATATAGGATAGATTTCTCTAATTTTAGGAATGATTATGCTTTTGCCATGGCATTGAATCAATTGGATGGATTCAATCAGCAGTATTTCATGCCCACTGCAATGAGCATGATCCCCACAGATACCAAAGTTTTGAAAATTGATCACACAGGCGTTGTATTTCAATATGATAAGTTTGTTAATCTAATCACTGAGCAGGATGTGCATGTGTTAGACAAGGAGATCCTATTCAATGTCTAAGGGTTTTTTATGGTTTGCACAGAACAATGATAAAACTGATTATGCTAGGCTTAGCGTAGAGTTAGCAAAGTCAATCAAATCTTTTAATAAGGATAACAATGTCTGCGTGGTGGTGGATAAGAATACCGCTTTAAAGAGTGAATATATAGATCAAATCATTGTATTGAAAGATGATGCTTCTGCAAACGCTGAAACAAAATTTGCCAATGAGTATAAAGCATTTCGTTTATCTCCCTTCACTCATACTATAAAACTTGAAGCAGATATGTTATTCACTGCCAACACTGATTGGTGGTGGCATCATCTATGTCAGCATGATCTTGTATTTGCAATCAATTGTAGAAATTATAGAGATAAAATAGTTAAAAATACACTGTATAGAAGATTATTTCAGCTCAATCATCTGCCTGATATCTACAATGGATTGACATATTTTAGACGCAGTCAACGAGCCATGAAATTTTTTGATATTTGCCAATCCATCACAGAAAATTGGACTGCTGTGCGAGAACAATTGTTAATAAATTGTCATGATTCTTATCCTACCACTGATGTGGTCTATGCTCTAGCATATAGAATAATGGATCCTTTGAATTCTGATTTAATAGATTATCCATGGTTTAAATTTATACATGGAAAATCTTCTGTGAATGAGATAATTATGGCCACCGATCAATACAATTACCTTTATCCTGTAAAACTAAAGGATAGAATCTACCTTGGAGGCAAGCGGTTGGACAGAATTTGGCATTATCATGATAAAAAACTAGTGGATACAATAAATGGATGAATTATTTAAGGCATTAAACAATTTTAAACCAACACCTGCTGATGATAACTTCTACATTGAAGTTAAAAATAAAGAAATATTATCTCTGTGCCGAGAATCAAATGATAACACTGTTAAACTTTCTCAGCAAGACTACAAATTCTTATTGGACAACGGCATAAATTATTTCATTTATGACAATGGAATCGTAAGAAAATTGAAAAAGAAAACCGAAAGAATCTTTGAAGTGTTAAAAAAAGATGTGCGAGGGTATAATTTACAAGACAATGATCCCTATTGGCCCACAGGTATAGTGGAAGGAGGTTACACATGGCAAACACCGTCCGAGTAACTGATCTAGATTTCGTATTCATCAGCTATCGAGAACCCAATGCCGATGAGAACTATGCCGATCTATTGAACATAGTGCCATGGGCCAAACGAGTGCATGGAGTTCGAGGATTTGACAATGCTCATAAAGCTGCTGCAGAATTGGCTACCACAGATTTCTTCATCAGCATAGATGGAGACAATAGAATAGATCCCGCTTTCCTATTACAAACATTGGATTGGACCAAGACCAATCCTGCTGCTGTGCATCGATGGAGGGCAAGGAACGTCATCAATGGATTGATCTATGGCAATGGTGGCATTGTGGGATGGCCTAGAAAGACCTGTTTGAACATGCGAACTCACGAGAATGCTGTGGATGAGCGAGCCAAAATAGATTTCTGTTGGACGGTGCCACACGAAAATCTTCATAACGTGTACTCCACCACAGTGATAAATCACACTCCCGAGCAGGCTTTTATTGCAGGATGGAGAGAAGG
>Ga0114963_10001724_pt1 | contig 14967 bp, 13 predicted proteins | sample C_131016_EF_Meta_FD_87019 | JGI IMG/M metagenome (GOLD analysis project Ga0114963, IMG submission 87019) | Freshwater microbial communities from Lake Croche, Canada to study carbon cycling - C_131016_EF_MetaG | ecosystem: Environmental > Aquatic > Freshwater > Lake | place: Lake Croche, Canada...
CTCAATTAATGATTGTGTACTGGAATCTAGTATATCGTTTTCACCCTTTTTCTCGGGTACGGCTGCTTCAACCCACGGAAAAACGGTCTTTTTAATACCATCTAAAAGCTGTCGGGTGTGTTGTTTGACATCAGCGAAACTTTCTTCGGTTAAATTGCCGTGCGCCACAAGCGCTAGCCAATGCTGGTGCGCAGCACACAATAATCCGTAATCTTCCTTGCGTTCGACTTCAGATAACAGTAACCGGTGCCTAATTCGCCATTGTCTATTTCGGGGATCGGCGCCTGTGTAATCAATCGCACCAGACGCGGCAGCTCGCACCATCAACGCTGCTACTCGATCCCGTTCCAAAAACTTGGTTCAAGTGCCACGGCCTCAAGCGCTTCTACAAGTCGCTGAAACTTTCGTAAATGCACCATGATCAGTCGCCGAGTGACTTCATGCGCCAGTGCCTTGCCGTTTACCTGTTGCCGCGCAAGCACCAACGCCGTTTGTGTGGGCTTGTCCGCTGGCGGTGTAAACTGCAAATCCTGAAGTTCAGGGTTTGCGACGACAATCTTGCCGTTACCGTCCGTGACCGACGCAAGTGAACAAGCCATACGGTACTCGCCCATGCGCATAAACCACTCAGCTTCGGTCAGAATCTCGCCGTCATTCTGGTCAAGTAACAACTGGCGCTGCACAAGAAAGTTTTCGTCGGCCAGCATGCTTCGTAGCCGCACGATCATCTTGCCGCCGGCTAATTCGTAATCACGACTAAATCGCGAGCCACCCAGCAGCGTGGCTAAGAAGTCGACCTTATCTTCGTCAGTAATGTCTACATCGAACTTACTCTGCATATCCCAGCCACATCGCGGGCAGAACGGCAGCGTAAACGTTGGATCAGCCGCGCCCAGCGTGGATATTTCTTCAGGCTCAACGGCCGGCGTTTCTGGCGCAGGCACTGTTGTCTCTAATGACTCCCGGTCATCAACAATTTCTGGACCTGCTGACGCGCCTGCGACGCGCTCGTACGCCTCACGGACACTGGGCGACATATTTGCCGTGGCCTCTTCAAGCGCGGCGGCATCTTTCTTTTTCTTCGCGACCGTTTTTGCCGTTGCGAGCATATCTTTGATTTTAGTCACATCTTCTGGCGTCATTACAGCGGCATCAATTAACACGTCTGTTCGTGCAGACGATGGTAATGTACTTTTAATATTTAACATCAGCTCACCAAGCTCAGCCGGAATGGCGTCGTCGGGCGACCAACCAAACTGTCCGAGCGTTTGCTTTGTAAAGTCAGAAACGAACGGATTTTCAACCAGTTCCATGATTTGCCTTTTACTTTCGGGGGATAATTGGATAGTTGCCGTTCAACGTCTTTGGTTCACTTGATTTAAACTCGGGCATGCTGTAATCATCTACAAGATTTGGCGCGTTGCCGCGGTTTTTATCGCGCAACCCGTCGGCCTGCTTTTCAGCAATTTTGAGTTCTTGCTCCACGTATGCCGGATTTTCAGATAGCCACTTCTTTCCGGGAAACGGCCACGTCTCGTCGATAACTTTGCTTTTTACAGCTTTTTCGGTCCATTTCTCGGGCTCTGCGCCGCCAATGCGCGCCATCTGCTGCCAGCGGTCTTCGTACAACACGAAGTCTTCAATGTTGTAGTTGTCGTCTGTACGAAACGAGAATTCAGCCGTATCCATGACGCGCGGATTGCCGGCCTTCTTATCGGCGTACCAGAGCTGTTCTAACAGTTGATGATCAATTTGTGCGCCAATTTGGGGGATCTCGTCATCAATAAGTTTGCGGATCTCATCGATAGCTTGGTTAACTTGGCTCTGGCAGTCGCCGTCACAGGGCGCCACAAAAATAGCGCCTTTTGCGGCGGCTTCGGTAACAATGTGACCCTTCGCGACCAAGACGCTGGCTTTTGATAACAATCCGCCGCCAGCAATAATGTGGCTTTCGGTTCCCAACGGCCCAGTCAACAGCGTAAAATTCTCAGAGAACATGTTGGCTTTTTGGTAGTCTGTCAAACCAAAAAACTGATAATGCCGGCCGCCGCGTTGCAAAAACTCATAGAAATTGTTCGACTTCGTAACAATTTCTTTCTCGCCTTTACCCGCGTCGATGGTAATGTTGCCCGGCTGAATAGAGCTGCCGCCGCCTCCCGTGCGCAAATAAATCTGATGCGCTAAGCTGACCACATTAGCGTTCGGCGCGCGCATGACAATACCAGCAAATTTAACTTCATCGCCGCCCTGCTCAAAGTCATAGTCTTGCGTCTTCATGCGGCTTTCAAGCAAGATCCCGCCCTCTTTCTCGGACGAGTCGTTACCGGCGAGCACCATAACATTTGCTTCAGCCTTGATACGCACGTTTTTCTCTGTGGTCGAGATATCCACGCCGTTCTTAGCTTTGATAATTGCGTCATTGCCCGCCCACGTCTGTACATCACGCCCGCCCTTAAGCCACACGTCTCCCGGGGCGGACAAGAAGATACATCCGCCCGACATGCGAATCTCAGCGCCGTAGCCGTCACCAATGACCACGCTGCCGTCTTCTAACAGCGACAGAAAACATTCTGTTTCGTAAAAGTTCTGCGTGTTATAGCGATGATCAATTTTGAATTGCTTGGGCTCTGCTTGTTTTAAGTACATCTTAGAGCTGGCCAAGTCACTAAACTGCGGAACGCGCTGGTTACATTGCGCGTATTCCAGTTCAGATTGCTCCCACATTTTGTAGTCTTTAGCGTGCCAGTAAAACGGGTGCAGGCCGGCGTAATTAAACAAATAGCCGTGAAGATCTAATACTGCTGCAGCGCGTTGTAAATTAGGGTATTTTTCGTCAGTTGTTTTGATGTCACCCGTAATCTTGTGGTCGGGTCCGTTGCCAAATTTACCCGCAGCCTTATACTCCTGCTCGGTGTCATCACCTTCGCCAGAATCGGGACGTTTGAGCCGTTGCGGCATAGGCAGTAACGGGCGTTTTGATAACACAATCCCTTTGGCAGACGCAATAAAATGCCGGCCGTCTAGCGCTGTGTTGACCTCGCTTAGTCCGAATACTGGTTTTTCTTCGTGCGTGCGCAGCTTGTCAGCCCCGCCGCCGCCCGTGTCTGGCGCGAAACCTTCCGCGCTTGTGACTTGCGAATCGTAAGGCTTTTCGGGCTTTCCTGACTGGCCGGGCTTGTATGTCCAGCGGTCCAGATTCTGTGGCGGGGCGTGCACCACTGCGCGCGAACCTTGACCCAAATAGCCAAAAAACTTTTGTGTACGATGATACGGCTGTTGAAATTCGTGTTTATTTTCCCAGTGCGAATAGTACGGTTTGCCTAGCGCCGACTGATAATCTTTTGGCGCGTATTCTTCGATCATCGACGTGCCGGTTGTCAAAATGCCAACGGCTTCCCACGGATAAGGCGCGTAACCAGTGGTGTCATTACACTCAGCCTGATCCATGTAGGCGTCGCGCTCACTGCCGGCAGTCCAAACCTGCATGTTGTAACCAGCCAAGCGCAACAGCGAGTCGTGATAAAAGCCGTACACCCCGCAGAACTCGTTGACGGCGGCTTTCATCATGAAATCGTCTACACTGACGCCAATCCCGGTTGTAGACACAACGCCCCACTCGCCGCCAAGCGTACCGTCCCACGGGCGCCAGTTCGACCAGTCGACCATCTGCCCGCACATGGGCTCTTTGAGGTATTTCTTGTGGCAGTCGTCCACGCGTTTGCGCGATGCCTGTGACACGTAATCGTGGTACGCACGGGCGCCAACATCAAGAACACTCGGCGCCGCGCCTAGAATGTAGCCCTGCCCGATTTTGTCATGGATCATTAAAATAACAGAAGTGCCGGGGGCATAACTGTTAATAGCGCTCGCGCCAAAAGCGGCGTGGCTGGTTGCTGAGAGTGCCGACGCAATGATTGGCGCCCGCGACTTTTCAACGAACACTTTATAGCAGTTCGCAATTGCTGTGCCGTCGACGATTATCCCGACACAAAGCCGCCCCGTATCTTGAAAACCCGTTTTAAAGCCGACAAGCTTACTATTTGGGTCGGCGGGCGCTTGTAATTGCGCGCCATACGCAGCGGTGCCAGAGCGGCTAGAAAATTGCGTATTATTCTGCAATCGGCGCACGGCTTGCGTGGGGTCGTGCGCGTGCTGATGCCCAGAAGCCGGTGAAATATTCACCGGCTTCGGCGTGGGATTATCGCTCATTTTAGCCACCAAAATGGTGAGGTTACGGGCATAAAGCCCTAGGCTTTGCAGCCTAATACCATAAACGGCGGCTGCGTAAAACGCAACCGCCGTTTAACGGTTTAGCACATTATCAAAGTAAGCGCGATCAGTCGATTTCAAGGTCAACGCAGATAAACTGCAGCGACTCATTCACTGTCACGTCCTGCGCTGTTACGCTAGCGCCAATCGACGTCAACGTCGCAAACTTCAGCGTGTAATTTGCCGGCGCCACAGACGCTGCGGTAGCCGAACACCCCGAGTTTGTCGTAAAAACGATATCCGCTGGCTTACACATGTCACCGTAAGTTTTCAACAGCTCCTTAAACACCGCTGACGTCGACACAACGCGCTGCAGCGCTGCTTGACCCTGCCGGCGGTTGCCGACAAAGTAGACGTTATTTGACCCGATCTCATACAGGAAATTGACCGCACGGTTCACAGTGAAGTTCGCCTGCTGAACAAGCGCGCCGTCACCGCTTTGACCAGCAAACGTCATCTTCAAATCTTTAGCACGAAACGAGCTTTTGTGCGTCTGCGTTGCACCGCCGGCCGCGCCATTTACAAACGGATTTGCCATAGTTCACCTGTTTTAAGTTCACTGATTAGTTAGGACGCTAGTTAATTAGACCACCAAGTGCAGCTCAATGTTGTTGAGCGGCGCCGGGACAACAAGATCAAGAACGATTTCAATCCTGTCCTTCAACAGCGGGTGGATCTGCAGTGTGCGAATCTCGCCAGAGATCAGCTGCGAGCCCAGTTCTTCTGTGAAACCGTTCGCCTTGAGGAAGTCGATCACGGCTGTGACCTCGTACCGCAGGCGGCGCACCATGCCCTCCTGCGCGTTGGTGCGGCCGATGAACGGACGCAGGCGACGCAGGAACAGGTAGGACATGCTGTCTACATTGCGGCGGATAGCCTCTTCACGACGATTCAGGTCAAGATTGTCTGTCGTAAGGGCGTGCCGTGTGTACGGCGTGCCGTCCTTGTCTTCGGTCACAATCCAGACACCCGATTCGGCCAAGTTGTTCAACTGTGTTTCGTTAAAATACTTGTACGACCGGCTGTAATCATCAAAACCAGCGACTTCCACATTAGTCAGGGGCTGTTGAGGCACAACACCGGATACCAGACCGGCAAGAGCTGCCGACAGGTAGTAACCGGGCTGCAACGTACCAGCTTCGCCGACCTGATCCGGCCACACAGCGCACACGCGACGACTCGACAGCGAACCACCCTGATGGGCGATATCGGCAGCCACTTCGTTTCGGTTGCGGTTGTGATAGATTTCAACTCGCTGCGGAACTGACACAACTACGTCGCCGCCGGTATACAACAGCAAGGTCGACTCAGACAGCACCTTGTCAACGACGTACTCTTCGTACTGCGACTCGCCAAATGAATCAACTGTGTAGTTGTACCGAACGAGATCGCCGGGTTGCACGTTGTTGGTGATGAAGTAACCGTTGCCCGTCGTAACCTGCAGCTTTGTGTACTGCGTGCCGGACGCGGCGGGATCGTCGGTCAGCGTAGCCAGAACGTCGTCCGCGACTACATTGCCCAAGATGCCGCCGATAGCCACGCCAGTGCCGGCAAGCTGCACCGTCGGGTGCGCCTTGAGCGAGAAGAAACCGGCCTTCCAGTTATTCTCGACTTCGTTCGACTCAGCACTAATGTGGGCAGCCCAAAGGTTCTGCACCGCGCGATCAAATGTCAGCGGGACAAGGTTATACATGTCGTCACGACCCTTGATGCGCTCCAGCACCTGCACCCAGCTGTCAAGACTATCAGGGTTGGCCACGGCAGTGTACTTTACAACCGTGCCGTTACTGTTGGAGAGCGCCTTGTAAACGCCCCACTTCAGCGGATTATCCTGATCAAGCTGCCCGGGAATCTGGTCAAGATTAGCCACGTCGCTAATCGAGCCAACCGTGTCGGCCAGCGTCGACAACCACTCGCGGTATTCAACGTAAACGTCGCCGGCGTACACGTCGAGTGGCTGCTCAACGCCATCAGCGGTCCACTCGGGGTGATACGCAATCACACCTTCGTTGACGGTGAGCTGAGTAGCTTCCACTTCGTAGTTCTTCATCGGCGCAAAGCCGATGCGGTTCTTGGAAACTTGGATGTCATCCTTGATGAACAACTTCATCTCAAGGTTGCAAGACCGGCCGCGCATGGACACCGGAAGGTCGTCACGCAGGTGAATTTCATGAACCTGACCAGCCTTGCTCGAAACGCAAGCGATGTACCACTTGTCGCCCTTGCGCAGGCCGCCGTCGTTCGTGAATTTAACTTTAACGCCGTTGGTGCCGATGGCAACGCTGGTGTTCTTTGCCGAGATCTCGGTCGGGCCCGAAAAGTCGAGGCCCTTGGTTGTATAGACAGTGATTTCCGGGAGATCGGCATACAGACCACCCTTCGTGCACTCAACGATATAGATATCATTCTTATCGCCGGTGTACGCCCCGAGAAGATCGGGCGATGTCTCTTCTGTAGTGAAGCTGGCAGCATCAGCAGCGGCAACACCCGCCACGAAAGTTTGCTGCACAACGATTCGCCACTTCTGGCCAACCTTCAGCAAATTAACGTCGCTGAACGTAATGACAAGATCACGCGTGCCGACGTCAGCCGTGTTGCCATTTGGCGTGACTTCCGCCACGTCGTCGGTGCCGCTGGCAGAAACAACACGCAGGCGGGCAGCGTCACAACCCACAACGGAGCTGCGCACTACTTCAACTGTGTACTCTTCCTTCACGTGGCCTGACACCAGACCGTCATAGTTGGTGCTTACTGTTGCTGTCGGCGCGTCGGACACGAGCCCCGCAATAAGCTCAACGCTCTGCGACGCTGTAATCGACGGTTGATTGTGACCTTCAGCATTCGCGGGCTCAATGCGCGATTTAACATTGTCGCTACCAAAACCGGTCACGGTCGACCACAGCTCAGTCACATTGCAATTACCCGGAGAAACGTAGGTCATATGAACCACGTCGCCGAGCTGCACGTCACGATCAGCGAATACAGCACTGCGGGGGTAAGCCGCGCCGTTCGACTTGAACGCAAGATTGTGCGAACGGACGATGTTGTTCTCAGGCCGATCGTTCGGGCTGTAAACATGTAAACTTCCGCAGCTGTACGGGGTCGCGTCAACAGCTGTGTTGTAATAAAGGAGCAACGCATCGTCGATGTACACCTTAGTATACGTGTCATCAACACGCGAGCCCGGGTTGCGCTGCGGCCACGAGTAGGTCGTGTCATGCAGCCGGTCGTAGGCGCCGAGACGAGTAAACGGCTTCTCGTCGACATTGTCATAGCGGTGGAGAACAGCGTGCGGGCCGGCGATGTGAGCGCGCAACGGCTCCGTGATCTCTGTGGGGACGATCTTGAATTCTTGGAAAACGAGAACTTGGGGTTTTACGTAGCTCGACATGCGTCAGCCTCCGTGCCTGAATTTGTGTGCGGGTAGTGCGTAACGAGTAGTATACACAACCACTCGATTAAGAAAAAAACACTCCCGCAAAAATTTACTAACAAGACAATAGATCCGATGCCTTGAAGACAATCCGCTTTAGGCGCGGTGCGTATGGCTGGAGCGACCAAGCTTCCTCGGCTACATACGCCACGGTGACAGGTACGGCAAAACCCTGCACCACTTCTTGCACTTCTCCTACGCCGCCGACTTCGTTGACATAGAACTTGTGTAAGTCCATTTGGTCGCGGATAAGCGGCGAAAAATTGATCAGAAATTTAACAACTTCTGTCGTTAAAAACTCTGTTTCAGCGCCACTTGGCGCTAAACAGTATAACGTGTGACTACCTTGCCACAATCCGGCATATTGCACAGCTCCAGTATACTCGTTCTCACTTATTTTGTCGCCAATACCCTGTTTGAGCCACGTCCAACTGTTACGTTTGATTAACACAGCTGGCCGTTTGTCGGCGGTATTAGGTAGCCAGCGCGTAATACTTTCAATCATGATTCCGCCGGCGTTCAACCCGTTATCTGTCGGCTGCCAAGCGCCAAGGTTCTGCACATGTTTACGAATTCGCGGCTCTTCAATGTTATTTGGGTCAGAGAAATGCCCAATAAGAAGCTGCCGTAAAAATCCGGTCATGACGTGCGGGCGCATGCCGTACGAGCAAAGCGCGCTTACTTTTGGCACCCGGTTCTCTGGCGCGCTACCTTCAGGGAATTGCGCTTCAATTTCCGGCGGGTTTATTGAGTCGGGACAGTCGCTCACGTAAATAGTCCTTTTTGGGCAGCTCTGATTTTAGGTTTAGTTTTGGCAACGCACAAAGTAGTTTCTGCGCAAGTTTAATCGCCGGGAGTTTGACTTCTTGCTTCTTCATATTACACGTTCCAGAAATCCTCTTTCGGTCCCGGTTTTTCCGGTTTGGGCGAGTATTTACTTATCACGACAGGCGGCTGTACTGGTGGCGCCGTGAACGCGTAGCCCGGCCCGACAGTCGGGGTAGCAACGGTTATAAGATGAATATTTGGGCCGTACTCTCCGGGTTTTTCAAATAACAAAGCGTAGTCTCCCGGATTGAGTTTGAGCGCTGTTGTCCAACGGCCATTAGCCGCTGTCGTTGTATTTCCGATTGCCGCAGATCGGGCAGGTAACGCCGGCTGTGCGGCAAGATAATCACTCTTGAGAAAAACATAGACATGCGCGCCCTCAATCGCGCAGTCGGATCCGCTGCGGTAAGCAAGATTGTCTGGGCCGCCGTAATTGTGGTCTACGGCCAAAATACCGCAACCCTCAAGCGGCAGCGGAGGCACACGACGCGTCGCCGATTCCCCGCCGACCTCGATAGCATATACAGAGTTGTTAAAAGCCATCAACCCCATCTGCACTTGATAAATCACCGGCACGTTGCGGATAGCTGCGGAGATCTGAATAGATTCCACTAACCAGCGCTCGTCGCTTGTGCCGTTGACCCAGATGTCATTTTTATTAAGCGCTGGAAAACCAATTACGCGCGCTGAAACATACGGGTTATCGCGCGTGGATCCCTTCATGTTGGTATCGACGTGTTCTGTAATTGTCTGCGGTGAAAGATCCCAGCATTGCATTTCCAGCGGCGGGTGATAGCCAACTTCAAAGCTAGTGCCGTTGCAAACTGGACAATCAGAGTCCGTTACTTCTTGGGTCAGAGGATCACGACAGCGCGGGCACGGTTTACCAAAGCGCATGGGTTTAATAAGGTAGCCCGGCACGCTAACCAGCTTGTGCCGCACCTTTTCTTTGCGAACGACTTCACGCGCCAGCAGCCAATCGTGCTCGTTCAGCTCGCCGAAACAGCTGGCTGCCTGAGATACATATGTGTTTGTCGGGGTCGTCAGCGTCAGCCGGTAATGGCTTAGCAGGTCATAGCCAGATTCGTGCCATGCCGGGTCGTACGCTAAATACCCGTTTACAACAGGCGCGCTAATATTCACCCAGTCTGTAGCGTCGCGCAGGCCTGTTTTGCCTAGCTGCAATTGAAATACGTATGGCCCGGGCTCGTTGAACGTTGGCTCAAGCTGCCACCAAACGCGCGTCGTTCCGCGGACCATATGATCTACAGATACCCGGCGGAACGGAAACACACGAGATTCGGGCATAAATAAGCACCTTAGTACCGAATACGCAAGGCGTCCGTATACGCGGCATACTTGTAGGTAGACGACACTTCGCTGTAGCACCCTTCCAGATTAATGCTGGCCTTTGTGGCGCGAACCCAGTCTTTGTACGCCTGCCAACGCATCTGACCGGCGCGTTCGTAGTTCGATTCTTTGTTTTGGTCGTTTACTGTCATACCGGCCGCGGCATAATCCAGCTGGTTGCGCCGAAACTGCTCTGCCACCATCATAAACAGGTTGGCGCAGATGCCCTCCAACCAATGATATCTAAACGGAAAATTCTGCGTGTTATATGTTTGATCCAGCGGCGGCGGAACTTCATTCCAGTACATCACAGGCCGAGAAATAGCCAACGCGATCTCAGCGTCGTCAAACATGAGGTTGTCCAGCAAGAAACTTTCGCCGGGCGCTGAGTCGCGGAGATGCAGCCGAATCTCTGCAATACTGGGCGCACCACCAACGCTGTTGCTGCCCGTGTCCATCGGGCCAAAGGTGCTGCGATTAATAATGATCGAGAACGTGTTAGAGAAAATAACGCAGGGTTGCTGCGCTGTTTCTGCCGGCACGCTAATCAGCGCCATCTCGCCGTAGTAAATACCGGCTAGACCGACCATTTGAGATGTCAGAGCGGCTGTAACCTCGCCCTTAGATGCGTCCGTGACCGTAGCGTCTACTTGCACCGGCGCAAGCCCGTAACCTAACGCAATCTGCTCTTTCAGGCGCAAAACGACCTTATAGTCTGGCGGCGGTGTTTGCCCGCCAAAGCCAGCAGGCGTCAGATCGACAGGATTGCCGTCTTTATCGTGTAGCTGCCACGAAATAGTGGCGCACTGCCCCTGCGTCAGCGTCATAGCCCGCAACCGCGTCAGGACTTTTGTCCCGTTTACAGTTGAAACCGGCGCGCTAATCACGTTCTGTCCAGCAACCGAGATCGGCGTCAGCACACCCGTGTCTGGTGTGTCGTTTGTGCAACAACTGACAATTGGGTGCGGCGCGGGCGTGGCAATAACTACCATAGTGCTGTTCTCCGGTTATTACACCAGTATACAAATAGAAAGAGCTGGCCAGTAACGGCCAGCCCTTTCGTTATTGCGCAATTAAAATAACTTAAGCACGCGGGCCGCTTGGACCTGTAGCGCCTGTAGCGCCAGTCGCGCCTGTGGGGCCCGTGCCGTCCGGTACGAAGTTGCCACCACCCTGCCACGACGGGGTCGACGTGCCAAGGACGCGGCTGGAATTCATAGCCAGCTCTTCGGTGACGCCGCCAGTCTCGCTGAGCAGGTACACCGACGGGGACTTCACAATCTTTAAAGCGCCAGTGTTAAGGGCGCGCTCAAGCGCCTTAAACTGCCGCTGGCTTCGCGCAGCGCCAAGCGCATGAACAAGGTCACCGGGGACCGTGTACGTTGCGTTGTTGGCGAGTCGCTTGCCGTGCTTGGTCAGAAACCCGAATACCCGGCTAGCGCCGGAAGTGTTTTGCACTGTTGTATACAGGTCAATTGTCGTATTAGGCATTATTCACTCCATGTTTCTTTAGGCGTTTTGCATTGCTGCAGCCGTAGCGGCCTGCAGCATCAACACAGCCTGAGCAATCTCAGGCTTAGCCGCCGCCGCGCTGGCTGTACCAGCGAAAGCGGACGACTTCTCAACCGCACCGCCAAGGCCAGCGGCCGCAAGCATCTCGTCAAGCTGCTGGTTAGCAACGTTGAGCGAGGATACTTGCGCGGCCGCGGCCTTTTCTTGCTCTGCCGTATAGAGCACATGGAGCTTGGAAGCAGCTGTCCACATTTCTGCAGCTTCACTCTCAGAGCGCGGAGCGAATCCGTGCGCCGAAAGCTTCTCGAAAAAATGCGGGGCGGCAAGTTCCGTCACGATTGTGGCGTATGCTTGCTCCGCCGCTTCCTTAACATTGTCCATGACTGTGCTCCTTTAGGTTAGTGCTTAAACGGCTTACTTGAAGTCAACGCGAGCCAGACCGTTCGTGTGACCGAACGAGCCGCCTTGCGTGTTGTAGGCGAAATACTCAAGCATGTAAGCTTCACGACGGATGTACATCGTGGTGGGCTCAAGCTCGTAGTTCTTGCCAATGAACTTGGGGCTGGCAAACATGAAAAGGGAATCGTCAGGAATAAGACCGGTATTAGCCGGCTGCGTGGTGTCGCTGATACCTTCGGCAGCCCGACGCTTGATCGTCACGATCCAGCGGCAGTTGAGGAAGTTAGTCTCAGCCCAACCGTTCTTGATGATGTCCTGCGAGAAGTCACCGCCCATTTCGTCGCGACCGAACTTGAGGATTTCCTTGATCGTGATGTTATTCACGAGGCAAGTTTCAACCTCAAAGTGCGAGGGCGTACGGGGCATGACCTTCAGGGCGTCAACAAGCGTCTCACGCGTGATGCCACCGCTGATCTCTTCATACTGCACCGAGCCGGAAGCAACGTTCGCCACGCCCGGGGTCGGGAGGACGGCGTTGAAAGCGGCAATGAACTTCGAGTCTTCCTCGGCGAGCATGTCCTTGATCATGTTGTCGCTGAGAACCTGACGAATGTCGATGACATACGTGCGCAGTTCGTCGACGTCCTTCACAGCGCGGGGCGACACGATCCGGTCAAACATGACGCGGTAGCGCGGGCCACGGATGTAGAAGTTGATCGGGAGTGTCGCAAACGGAAGCGACACAGCCGCCGGGGAATCGGGCTCCTTGTCCACAACCTTGACAGGCTTGTCAGTATCAACCTGACGGTCCAGCTCGTCGTTGGTGATGGTCAGCGGGGGCATAATCCGCCGATAGAACCCGTCTTCACGCATCTTGGTGCGCGTGAAGTCGTTAACCGCGTCGATGGCCTGCTTCTGCATGCCGGGGGTATCGAGCTGCTCAAACAGTGTCTCGTTGAGCAGTTGTACTTCTTGCTGTGTGGGCATTGTGGGAACCTCCATGTTCCAAGTAGTTAGTGTTTAAATCAATTAATGTGGTCAGGCGGAAGCGGGCAGGTAAACGCTCCAGAACGAGAGCGTCTGCACACCGTTGTGATTCTTCGCCGCGCCGCTGGAAACAACACCGCAGACCGCGTTGACGTACTGAACAGCGCTCTGGTTCGTCAGCAAGCCACCCGTAGCGGCATTGCTGGTCGAAGTACCGGCTGTAAGCAGGTTACCCGGAACGTAAGTCTGAGTTGTGTCGAACTCAGTCGACGCAATCTCGTAACCGCCAGTAGCAACAAGACCCGACAGCTTGCCGGTCGGCGAAACTGCCTGATGCATGAAGTTACCGCCAGCTGTCGTGCCGGGGTTGCTAACGTCGGCATCGGACGAGCCGTTCAGCAGGAAAATGCCCATGTGCGAGCCGCTAACGCCGGGAAGAAATACTTCCTTGCCGCCAGACAGCTCAAGATGCACAACGCGACCGCGCGGCACAGAAAACGAAACCGAACCCGACAGCTTGGCCGAGTAGTCAAGGGACGCCATATCGAACCAGCCCTTTTTGACGTCAAGGCCGTGTTCGAACATAAGATCGGGAGCAGGCATTGGTAGACCTCCATGTCTTTCTTGCTTTTGGAAGCATCATGCTTCCGGGTAAACGAACAAATTCAGTTAGTGGGGGGATTAAGTCCAAGACCAGTGAACAACTTCACATCAGAAGCCTTGAGCCGACCGTCGCGGGCGCCGACATAACCACTGGTCAGGCTGTTCGACGGGTCATAACCGGCCGTCTTTACAGACGAAACGGGTGTACCCAGTCGGGCCATCTCAGCAGAGTTCTTGTGCGACGCCAGTTTGATAACAAGTTCCATCGCGCGCACCGGATCTTGAAGCGCTGCAGCGAGTGCTTCCTTCTGGTGAGCTTCGATCCGCTCGTTCTCAACACAAGCCTTGACAGCTTCAGGAATCAGTCGCGCGACCTTCTCCTGAGCAGCCTCTTGCGCGGTCAGAACCGAAGCGGCCTTGGTCATCGCGGCATCGGAAAAACCGATGTAGTCAATAACCTTTTGTACGAGCGCGTTGTTGCTAGACATTAAAACCTCCGAGAATATCAACGGTTAAGGAGTTCGATGACGTGCTGCTTCATGCTGTCACGCAGTTCGCGCGACCGCTTGGTGCGAGCTTCTTTAACTTGGAACTTGCCAGCTCGCTTGTAGCTGACAACTTCTCGACCGATAGCGTCCAGAGCCGCAGCCGCCATCTTGGGTGCATCTTCCATTGGGGCAGCTTCGTGAGCCGGGGCACCGTCAGCGCCGCCGCCGTGGGAAAGAGCCTGAATCAGCGCCTCGGGGGGAATGCCGAGTTCTTCAAGCGCCATTGCCAGCTCTTGAACAGCCTCGTCACCGCCGCCAGCGCCGGCTTCTGGGCCAGCAGCTTCCATCGGCATGCCACCGGCGTCGCCACCACCCTCGCCGCCCATCATGGCTTCAAGACCGGCCGGAGCCGCGTCGCTAGCCGGGGCGTCGCTCGCACCGGAACCAGCGTCAGACGGCGACGAATGATCTTCGCCCTCAGCAGCGTCATCAGTCGGATCGGCCGCGGCCATCTTCGATGTAACAAAGCCGATAAACAGGTCAGCCATTTCGTCAGCTTCACGAATTGTGTTCGCACACACCTCGCGAACTGACGCTTCAGCTGCTTCTTTGCTAAGGCCGAGCGCAGCCGCAAGCTCATATCCGGCTGCAAAAGAAGCAGACTTACCCGCACGCAGCGCAGCAAGGTCAGAACCTTCGATCTTGCCGTCATTATCGACGTCAAGCTTGTGCTGGTTGCCCTTCAAGTTACCGTGCTCAGCTTTTTCAGTGGCCGGCGATTCCGATGACTCTTGCTTCTTGGACTCACCGGCTTCCTCTTTTTTTCCTTCCATCTTCTCCTTCAGGAACGCCGGCATTTCCGACTGCTTAGTCAGATTGCTGGTTCCAAAGTTAATGATGTTGGCAAGGATATCATTACCGAGAGCGCCGGCCCTTGTGCGAGCTTCCTTAAAGCTGACCGAGCTATACTTCTCGCCGTCATTGGTCTTAGCGGGGTGCGATGTGCCCGGGTCATCCTTGGTGCCCTTGAAATCACGCTCAGCGGCGGGATCTTCACCGGTGGCAGCGGCATTGGTGCCGATGTTCAGCTGCACGTCA
>Ga0114963_10001728_pt1 | contig 14961 bp, 13 predicted proteins | sample C_131016_EF_Meta_FD_87019 | JGI IMG/M metagenome (GOLD analysis project Ga0114963, IMG submission 87019) | Freshwater microbial communities from Lake Croche, Canada to study carbon cycling - C_131016_EF_MetaG | ecosystem: Environmental > Aquatic > Freshwater > Lake | place: Lake Croche, Canada...
CCATAAAGACCTGGGTCAGCGAAAAAAGCGCCAGCAGCACGCCCACAGAAAGAGCACTGTGCCCGTCACGCAAAGCCAGCAAAGGCGTCGCCAAGCGCATGCCTGTCATACAGGCATGGAGAAAAATTTGCCCTGCAATCAGGCGCAGGAGTGGCGGCATCATCCTTCGCGGTCGACCCAGTCCAAGCCTGCGCCTGCGCCTGCTTTTGCGTCTGCGTCCCCAGGTAAGGCTGGCAACAATGCCCCTAGCTGAGCCTCGGGCAAGGCGTCTACCGTGCGCAAGGCGCGGTGCAATACGTTGCTGCGCGTTTGGGCTTTGTCCAAGGTGTTGAGCACCGTCTGGGTTTGCTCTTTGACTTTGGCCAATACTTCGCCAAACTTACCGAATTCGGTTTTGACTGCACCCAGCACTTGCCAGACTTCGCTGGAACGCTTTTCCAGGGCCAAGCTGCGAAAGCCCATTTGCAAAGCGTTGAGCATGGCCATCAGCGTGGTCGGCCCTGAGAGGGTGACGCGGTAGTCTCGCTGTAAGGCCTCCATCAAACCCGGGCGTCGCAAGACCTCCGCATACAAGCCCTCGGTGGGCAAGAACATCACCGCAAAATCGGTCGTGTGGGGCGGCTCAAGGTATTTCTCGGCAATCGATTTGGCCTCCAGCCGCACACGTGCTTCCAAGGCTTTGCTGCACAGATCAGACTGAACCACATCGGCGCGACTTTGCGCATCCAGCAGACGCTCATAGTCTTCGTTGGGGAATTTGGCATCAATGGGCAACCAGACAGGCTGCCCATCGTCAGAGCGGCCAGGCAAGCGAATGGCAAAGTCCACCCTGTTTTTGCTGCCCGGCACGGTGGCGTGCTGGGTGGCGTATTGATCGGGCGCCAAAACCTGCTCCAGCAAAGACGCCAGTTGCGCCTCGCCAAACATGCCGCGCGTTTTGACATTGGTCAGCAAATGCTTGAGGTCGCCCACGCCTTGCGCCAGCGTGTTCATTTCGCCCAAGCCTTTGTGCACCTGCTCCAAACGGTCGGCGACTTGTTTGAAGCTCTCGCCCAAGCGCGCTTGCAAGGTGGCTTGCAATTTTTCATCCACGGTCTGGCGCATTTCGTCGAGCTTGAGCGTATTGCTTTGCTGTAGCTGTGCCAACTGGGTTTCGAGTGTGCCGCGCATTTCGAACAATCGACGGGCGTTGGACTCCGACAACATTTGCACCTGCTGTGTCAATGTGTCGGACAGGGTTTTTTGAAGCAAACCAAGTTGCTGCGCAAAGGCGTCCATTTGGCTGTTTTGGGTGCGCGTGGCCTCGGCACTTTGCTGGACCAAGCTTTGCTGAAAGGTGCCCAAGGTCTGGATCAACTCTTGCCTGCCGCCTCGCGCGGTTTCAGTGATTTCAGTGCGCAGTTCGCGCTCAAGGCGTTCGTTGCTGCTGGCGATCTGCTGTTGCAATTGTTGCAATTGTTGCGTGTGGGATTGATGGGCGTCATCACGCGGTTGCACCAGCCAAAGCGCCAACAACAGCAAGAGATTCAAGCCTCCCACTGCCAGCAGCGTCCAAGTCATCCACTCTGCCATCAGGCTTGCACTTGCACAGTGTTGAGTGGCGTCAGCGCTTGGCCGCGGATCAGGTAAGCGATCAGGTTGTCGGCGGCCAATTGCGCCATGGCCATGCGGGTCTTGACGGTGGCGCTGGCAATGTGGGGCGTCAACACCACATTTTCGAGCTTGAGCAATTCGGGGTGAACTTGAGGTTCCCCTTCAAAAACATCGAGCCCCGCGCCAGCGATGCGCCTGTCTTTGAGCGCTTGCGCCAAGGCGGCATCGTCCACAATGCCGCCCCGGGCGATGTTGACCAAAGTGGCCGTGGGCTTCATTTGCGCCAATTCAGCCGCCCCGATGGTGTGGTGCGACTCGGGGCTGTAAGGTACCACCAGCATCACATGGTCAGCGGTCTGCAGTAATTCATGCTTGGACACATAACAGGCCTTGCATTGCGCTTCGAGGTCGGGGCTCAAGCGCGAACGGTTGTGGTAGATGACTTGCATGCCAAAACCATGGGCCGCTCGTCGGGCAATGCCCTGCCCTATGCGGCCCATGCCCATGATGCCCAAAGTGCTGCCATGCACTTCAGCGCCGGCAAACATGTCATAACGCCATTTTGTCCATTTTCCGGCGCGCAAAAAGTGCTCGCTTTCGGTCAGGCGCCGCGCGGTCGCCATCAGCAAGGCAAAGCCAAAGTCGGCAGTCGTTTCGGTCAATACATCGGGGGTGTTGGTCGCCTGCACGCCCGCAGCGGTCATGGCAGGCACATCAAAGTTATTGAAACCCACCGCAATATTGGCCACCACCTTCAGTTGCGGGCAAGCGGCCAACAAAGCGGCATCCATGCGCTCGGTTCCGGTGGTGATGGCGCCCGCCTGGCCCTGGAGTTTGCGGGCTAATTCTTCCGGTGTGAACAGCACATCGGCTTGGTTGTCGGTCACCTCAAAATGTTGGCGCAGGCTGTCCAATACTTCTTCAAAAACAGGGCGGGCCACAAAAACGCAAGGCTTCATCGTTCAGATCTCCATGGTATGCAAAACTTCATTCGGTCATGCGCAACTGACGCGCCCACCAAGGGGTCACAGCGGGCAGGAGGGTCAAGGTCAAAATCACCACCCAAGCGGTCAAAGACATGAGTTGTGTCATCTCGGGAAATTGCGCTACGGTGATGACGGCTAACACAACCGGTATCACGCCGGTTTCACGAACAGCACACAAAAACAATTTCTCCTTGAAACTGATTTGCGTAGGCAACAGCGACAGCATGACCGACACAGGCCGGGCCACAAAAATGAACACCGCCGAAATGGCCAAGCCCAGCCAAATGGTTTGCGACAAGTCAGACAAAGACACAAAGGGGCCGACCATCATGAAAATAGTGGGCTTGGCCACACTTTCAATTTTGGATTCCATGGTGTGCAACAAAGTTTTGAACTCCGGTGAGCCTTGATTGAAATGACCCAACAAACCCGCCACAAAAGCGGCTAAAAAGCCGTTACCGTGAATGGCTTGCGCCAGCACAAATGTCATCAAAGGCACCACCAGCACCACGGCAAAGTCATAGCTGTGTTGTGCTTTTTCTAATGCGTGGCGCTTGGCTGTGTAGCGTTCAAACATCGACATGCCAAACCAACCCAAAACACCCGCCAAGGTTCCGAATAAAAATTGTTGCCCCAGCAAGATTAAATTCTCCGCACTGAGTAAGCCTTGCGTGAGAGCACCCAAACTGTCCAATGTTGCACCCGATAAAACCATCGCGGCAATGGCCGCAGTGAAGATGGCTCCCACCGCGTCATTGAGGGCACTTTCAGCCACGGCTATGTTCGAGATGCGTTTGTAAGGCGATTTGAAAACGAGTTGCTTCAGCGTGGGTATCAAGGCCGCAGGGTCGGTTGAACCCAAAATCGCGGACAAGAGCGCAGCCGTTTTTCCATCCAAGCCCAGTGCCATCAGCAGCAAGAACATGACAATGAAAGTCAACAAATAACCCAACACGGCAATCATCACCGTGGGGTAAGCGATGCGCAAAAAATCCTTGCGCTCAATCTCGTCACCGCCAGACTTGAGAATAATGGCAGCCAAGGCTGTGCACACCACGACCGACAAGGTCAGCGCCGAAGACAGAGGAGACAGGGCATCGTGCAAGACAATACCCACCAACAACTGCAATGTGAAACTGGGGAAAACCGTCCCCTCAGAAGCCTTGCTGCAAGCCCAACCAAAGACCAGAAACAAACTCAGGCACCACAGCGTCTGGGCAATCGCAGACTCCGTGCCGCCGGCCTGCCCCAGGTGCGCAAGCAGTGCCGGGGAAAAGGCATTGACCCACCACGCCAAAGCAAAGAGCATGGCCATTTTCAAAGAGTGGGTCATCTCTATGGGCTCAGTTGGGTTGCTCGATCTCAAACACCTGGCGCAAATAGGCCAGGTATTTTTCATCGTCGCACATGCCTTTGCCAGGTGAGTCCGATAACTTGGCCACAGGTTGGCCGTTGCAGCGCGTCATTTTGATGACAATTTGCAGCGGCTCATACCCCAGGTCGTTGGTCAAGTTGGTGCCAATGCCAAACGCCAGCTGGCTACGGCCATTGAACTGCCGAAACAACTCAATGGTGCGAGGCACCGTCAAACCGTCACTGAAGATCAATGTTTTGGTGCGGGGATCCACCCGATTGGATTTGTAATGCTCAATCATCCCCTCACCCCAAGCAAAAGGGTCCCCGCTGTCATGCCGAGCACCGTCAAACAACTTGCAAAAATACAAATCAAAATCACGTAAAAATGCTTTGAAACCGTACACATCGCTGAGTGCGATGCCCAAGTCGCCTCGGTATTCCTTGGCCCATGATTCAAAGGCAAAAACTTGGCTGTCACGCAAACGGGGACCCAGCGCCTGAGCCGCTTGCAGGTACTCGTGTGCCATGGTCCCCAAGGGCGTGATGCCCAGCAAGTAGGCGTAGTACACGTTGCTGGTGCCAGCAAATCGTCCGTTGGGGCCAGTCCCCAATCGGCCCGCTAAAACACGCAGCACCTCTTCATGCCAGGCGCGGGAAAAACGTCTGCGGGTGCCGTAGTCAGCGATCCTCAGAGCCTTAAGGCCTTCGGCCTGCAACTGCTCGATTTTGATATCCAGCCGTTGGCGGCCACCTTGCAAATCAGGTACTTTTTGGGTGTTGCGAAAGTAGACCTCATTGACGATGGCCAACACCGGGATTTCAAACAAAATCGTGTGCAACCAAGGCCCTTGGATGGTCAGCTCCAACTCACCCGACGGCAAGGCTTGCAGGTGAATGCACTTCTCATTGAGCCTGAAGAGACTCAGAAAATCCACAAAGTCACTTTTGATGAAACGCAAGGAACGCAGGTAGTTCAGTTCCGACTCTTTGAAACTCAGGCTGCACAGCGATTTGATTTCGTTGCGAATTTCGTCGACATAAGGCGCCAAGTTGGCGCCGGAGTTTCGACATTTGAAACGGTATTCGACTTGGGCACCCGGAAACTGATGTAAGACCACCTGCATCATGGTGAACTTGTAGAGGTCGGTGTCCAGCAAACTGGTGATGATCATGGGCTGTAAAAGGCTGTTTGATTGAGTGTAAGGCAAGTCCTTAGCGCCCACCTGCTCAGATGCGCCGCTTCAATCAAGCCAATGCGTGAACGATTGGGCGTCCACACGGGTGGTTTTGTAGGTATTCACCAAAGCCGATTCGTCCGCATAGCCCAAGGACATGCCGCACACCAGCATTTCGTTTTCGCCTGCTCCAATGTGGGGCAAGATGATTTTGCTGAAGTTATTCCATGCGGCTTGAGGGCAGGTGTGCAATCCGCGCGCACGGGCGGCGACCATGATGCTTTGTAAAAACATGCCCGAGTCGAGCAAACTGCCTCGCCCCATGACGCGGTCAATGGTGAACATCAGCCCGACTGGCGCATCAAAGAACATGAAGTTGCGCTGGTGCTGCGCGTGCATTTTCTCGCGATCGCCTTTCCCGATACCCAGCACACCATACAAACCAAAACCGCACTCCCGACGTCGGTCAATGTAGGGGCTGACCCATTGGGTGGGGTAGTAGTCATAGGCATCGGCGAAATCTTTGGACATCGCCGGGTTTGCAGCGATGGCGTTATGCGCCTCGCAGACTTTGCTGACCAGACCATCACGGCTTGCGCCTTGCAGAACATACACATTCCAAGGTTGGGTATTGGTGCCGCTCGGCGCGCGAGCAGCGACACGCAACAGGTCTTCAAGTACTTCACGCTCGACCTGACGAGGCTCGAAGGCGCGGGCTGAAAAGCGGCTCTCAATGGCTGCGTCAACGCTGGCAGGGTCTTGAATGCGGGTGCTGACTTGCGATGTGTTCATTTGAGTTTGTCCAAAACGGATTGAAATTTGGGGGCCAAAGGCACGGGGCGGCGGGTGATCCGGTCCACATAAACGTGCACAAAGTGGCCTCGGGCGGCGGTCAGGAGTTCTGCTTGGGCAAACAATCCCACTTCATACCGCACACTGGAGGTGCCTTGGTGGGCCACACGAATGCCGGCCTCGACGGTTTGCGGAAAAGCCAAAGGGGCGAAATAGTTGCATTGGGTTTCAACCACCAAACCGATCGAGGTACCGTTGTGAATGTCCAGCACGCCTTGCTCAATCAAATGGGCGTTCACGGCGGTGTCGAACCAACTGTAGTACACCACGTTGTTCACGTGGCCATAGGCATCATTGTCCATCCAGCGGGTGGTGATGTTGCGGAAAACGGGGTAAGCCGTCCGGGGCAAAGCTTGAGGTTTGAGCGCGGTCATGGGATGAGATTTTGCCAGCGTTCCCAATACTCAAACGCAACCGCCAAGGTATTGACCTGAACTTGCACGGTGGTCTCGATGTCTTTGCCGTAACCGCCCGCCATGCACATGGCCAATGGAATGCGCCGCTGGAAAGCCCAATCCATGACCGCGCGGTCTCGGGCCATCAAGCCGTCGTAGCTGAGTTTGAGCCGTCCAAGGCGGTCGCCCTCATGCGGATCCGCTCCCGCCAGGTAAATCACCAGTTCGCTGTCAAACCGCTGCCCCAGGGTTTCCAGGGCCTGGTGCAAGGCCTCCAAGTAAGCGTCATCGGTGGTGCCATCGGGCAAGTCCACGTCCAGATCGCTCTTGACTTTGCGAAACGGGAAATTCTTCTCACCATGCAGCGACAAGGTGAATACGCTCGTGTCGTTGGCAAAAATCTCGGCCGTCCCATTGCCTTGGTGAACATCCAGGTCGATCACGGCCACCGGCATCACCCGTTTGCTGTGCCGAAATCGCTCGGCCTGCATCAAACGGGCCGTCACTGCCGTATCGTTGAATACACAAAAACCGCCGCCTTTGTCAGCAGACGCATGGTGGGTCCCACCCGCCAAGTTCGTGGCCATGCCTTGCGTCAGGGCTGCACGCGCAGCAGCCACGGTCGCCCCAACCGAACGGCGCGAGCGCTCAACCATCGCCTCGCTCCAGGGGAAACCAATTTCTCGCTGTAATTGCGCGCTCAATGTGCCTGAGCAGACGGCTTGAATGTAGGCCGGTGAATGCGCCAAGGCCAACTCACCGTCCGTCGCGGCGGGCGCTTGTGTCATTTGCAAACCTGTCAACTCATCCCGCAAACGTGCACGCAAACGGCTGTATTTGCCCATCGGAAAACGATGACCCTCAGGAAGAGGCAGCACGAAGTGGTCAGCGTAAAAAGCATGCATGGGCTATTTTGACTGCGATTTTAGAAAGCCGTCTCTAAATTGCTGCATTGCAATAAAAATCCCTTGTTTATTGTTCTTAAATCAGTAAAAATACAATTCTGCTGCACTGCAACAAAAGAGAAGGCATCCAGCCAACTTCAGCGCAGATGTTTCAACCTTTTTAATTTATTGGAGATTCTCATGATGACTTCTGAACAACTGATGGCTGCGCACAAAGCCAACGTCGAAACTTTATTTGGTCTGACCAGCAAAGCCTTTGAAGGCGTTGAAAAATTGGTCGAGCTGAACCTGACGGCCACCAAAGCTGCTTTGAGCGAGTCCGCAAACAGCACCCAAGCCAGCCTCAGCGTGAAAGATGCTCAGGAGCTGATGTCTTTGCAAGCTTCGTTGTTCCAGCCTTTGGCCGAGAAGTCAGCCGCATACAGCCGTCAACTCTATGAAATTTCGACTGGCACCACCAGCGAATTTGCCAAAGCTTTTGAAGCCCAAACCGCCGGCGCACAAAAGCAACTTGCGAGCATGATTGACAGCACCTTGGCCAATGCGCCTGCAGGTTCTGAGTCCGCTGTGGCTGTGATGAAAAACGCTGTTTCAGCGGCCAGCACTGCTTTTGAATCCGTTCAAAAAGCCGTCAAGCAAGCGACAGAAATGGCCGAGTCCAACTTCAACGCCATGACCAACCAAGCTGCCGCTGCTGTCAAAACACCTGCCAAAAAGCGTTAATTTGAATTTTCAAATTGTCTCCACGGATTTCTTAGGCATCAACAGCTGATCCTGGGATCCCTTGAGGGCTGATCGAAAGATCAGCCCTTTTTCATTGGCATTGCGCAAAGGCGTTGGCACAATGGCTCGCGTCTACTCACTGGCCTTGCTCAAATTGCAACAACAACTCCCGCAAACGCGGGATGAGTTTGTGCATCGCGCTGTAGCCGGCTTCGATGGAGCGTCGGCGTGCCGTGAAATCAGCACTCTTGACGCCGAGCAGCGGTGGACGGACCACCAGATTGGCATCCTTAAGACCAAAACTGTTGATGCTCTTGCCCATGATGGTGAAGGTTTGCATCAAAATTTGGAAAGTGTCTCCCGCAGGATTGCTCTCTGGGTCAGTCGAAATATCCACTGCGATTACAAAATTGGCCCCCATCTCGCGCGCCTGTTTGACGGGCACAGGCGACACTAAACCACCATCCACATACTCACGGCTGCCCACCTTGACAGGCTGAAAAACACCAGGTACGGCACTTGAAGCCCTCACCGCAGTGCCGGTGCTACCGCGGCGAAACAGCATGGCCTCACCGCTTTGCAAGTCAGTCGCCACGATTCCCAGCGGCATTTTCATGCTCTCGATGGTCTGGCCGCCTACTTGCGTATTCACATAGCGAGCTAAAGCCTCACCGCGTAAGGCGCCCCGGTTCAAGATCGGAATCATCCAGTCGGTGATTTCGGCCTCCTCCATGCTGTCCGCTATTTTTTTGAGCTGTGCACTGTTTTTGCCACTGGCGTACAAAGCAGCAACCAAACTGCCTGCGGATGTGCCCGCCACCAATTCGGGGAGAATGCCTGCTTCTTCCAGCGCTTGAATCACGCCCACATGCGCAAACCCACGCGCCGCGCCACTCCCCAGGGCCAGGCCAATGTGCAGGATTCTTTTCTCACCCAAGGGGGGTTGAGCAGCTTGCGTCGGGGTTGAAGTCGATGGCGCGGGGCTTACTTCTGTAGGAACAGGCACAGGCACACTGGCGCATCCCACAAGCACAAAAACTGCAAGGCCCAGCAAAGGCCGTCGCAGACGAAGTAAAAAGGACGAAAAGCGAAAATTATTCATGTGCGCGCAAAGATACATGCAGCCGATCATAGATCAGGCCCTTCAGCACTGTGAATTACTTACCGCAATTGGCATTGTTGCAATGCCCGCAGTGGTCTGCATGGGCTTTGCGTGCGCCCCAGCGACGCCACAAAAAGGCACAGGCCCAAGCCAGAATAACGGTGACGGCAACAATGTCGAACCAAGGCATTCAGGTGCTCCAATGCAAAACGGCGCGGTAGGTCAACCACGAAGCGGCATAGGCCATGCCAAACAAGTAAACCGCCATCAAGGCCGGTGCTCGCCAGCCGCCCAACTCGCGCCGCACCGTGGCCAAGGTGGCCATGCATTGGGGGGCAAAAACGTACCAAACCAAGAGCGACAAACCGGTGGCCAAAGACCATTCAGCGGCAATGATCGGGCCCAAAGCGGCGCCCGCAGCATCCGTGGTGTTGGACAAGGCATAGACCGTACCCAAAGCGCTGACAGCCACCTCACGGGCGGCCAGTCCGGGGATCAAAGCCACGGCAATTTGCCAGTTGAAACCAATCGGCTCAAACACCAAAGCCAAAACTTTGCCCATGCGCCCGGCCAAGCTGTACTCGATAGGGGCACCGGCAAAGCCAGCGGGCGCAGCGGGAAAGCTCGACAGAAACCACAGCACCACCGTCAACGCCAAAATGATGCCGCCCACGTTGCGTAAAAAAATGTGTGCGCGTTGCCACAACCCCAGCGCCACATCGGCTGGCCTTGGCCAGTGGTAGTCGGGCAATTCCATCATCAATTGGGCCACAGGGCCCGCCCCGCGACACAGCCTGATGACGGTGGCCACCGCAATGGCCGCCACAATGCCCAACATATACAAGGCAAACAAGACCAAACCTTGGAGTTGCAAACCGGGCCCCACATCCATGGCCGGAATGAATGCGCCTATCAGCAAGGCATACACCGGCAAGCGAGCCGAGCACGTCATCAGCGGAGCGATCATGATGGTGACCCAACGGTCGCGCTGATCGGGAATGCTGCGTGTGGCCATGATGCCCGGAATGGCGCAGGCAAAACTGGACAGCAAGGGAATAAAGGAGCGTCCGGACAAGCCAATACTGCCCATCATGCGGTCCAGCAGCAAAGCGGCACGTGGCAAATAGCCAGACTCTTCCAACACCAAAATGAAGAAAAATAAAATCAGAATTTGCGGCAAGAACACCAGCACGCTGCCCACGCCCGCTAAAACGCCGTCAATCAACAGGCTCTTGAGCAGACCCTCTGGCAGGGACTGCGCCAACAGTTCGGCCAACCCAGCCACGCCTGCTTTGACCGCGTCCATGGGCGCCTGTGCGCCCGCAAACACGGCCTGAAAAATCAAGAACAGCAAGCTCACCAAAATCAGGCTTCCCCAGACCGGGTGCAATAAAACGCTATCGAATTTCTGGGACCATCCATCAACAGGCTCGTCCTGCTCCAACCCTGCCGCCAACATCCAGCTGAGGGCTTGCACGTCGTCGTTGGTGTCCCCTGGCGGCGATGCTGGCGCAGCCCAAACAAGCGGATTGTCAAGCACACTGCGCAAGGGGTCGGCGCCTTGCGCCTGCACCGCCACCGTGGCCACAAGTGGCAAGCCCAGAACCTGCTCCAAGCGCTTTACATCGACATGCAAGCCATTCGATTTGGCGCTGTCAACACGGTTAAGGGCCACCACCAAAGGGAAACCCAAACGCCTTAACGAAGACAACAGTCGCAAGCTGCGGCGCAATCGGGTGGCATCCAGAACGGCGACGACCAAGTCAGGCGCAGGCTCTTGCAAGCTTTCACCTCGAATCACCTGACAGGCGACGGCTTCGTCTTCTGCACCAGGGTTCAAACTGTAGGTTCCCGGCAAGTCCAAGAGGGTGATGCTTTTGCCTTGTGCGGTTTTCATGCGTCCGCGTTTAAGCTCCACCGTCACGCCCGCGTAGTTGGCCACCTTTTGTTGACTGCCTGTCAAACGGTTAAAAAGCGATGATTTTCCGCAGTTCGGATTGCCCACCAGAGCCACGCGGCGTTGCGCCAAGCGGTTCAAGTCGATGACTTGGGTGTTCATGCGACCAGCTCAATGCAGGCGGCTTCACTGTCGCGCAGCGCAAATGTGGCATTGCCTACCTGCACCACCAAGGCGCCGCCCTTCCACCAAGAACGACGCACTACACAGACACGTTCATTGGGCACAAAACCCAGATCAGACAGTCGCTTTACCAGTTCAGCCAAGCCCTCAGCCGCAGCAACGCCCTCAGACTTCAAACTGCGTATGCGCCGCCAAACCTTTGGCTTTGATTCATTCAAGGTGGGGGATGACAAGAGGTCTCCAAATGAGAATGGTTCTCATTATAGACCGTGTGCGCAACCGCAACCGCAACAGTGATTCATAATTGACGTTAACGTCAACGTCAATCAAAGGAAAGATCCATGGACATTCAAGGCAAAGTTTTCATCGTCACTGGCGGCGCGTCAGGATTGGGGGAAGGCACAGCCCGCATGTTGGCTGCCAATGGTGGCCAAGTGGTGATCGCCGACATGCAAATCGAAAAAGGCGAGGCTATTGCCAAAGCCTTGGGCGGCGCTTTCGTTCCCTGTGATGTGAGCAACGAGCTTGACGGCCAAGCCGTGGTCGCCAAAGCCGTGTCCATGGGCAAGCTCATGGGATTGGTCAACTGCGCAGGCATTGCACCCGCCGAAAAAACAGTCGGCAAGAACGGTGCACACAACCTGGGCGTCTACACCAAGACCATCATGGTCAATCTGGTGGGCAGCTTCAATATGATCCGTTTGGCGGCTGAAGCCATGTGCAAAAACGAGCCCGAAGTCACTGGCGAGCGCGGCGTCCTCATCAGCACCGCCAGCGTGGCTGCTTATGACGGCCAAATCGGCCAAGCCGCTTATGCGGCCTCCAAAGGTGGCGTGGTTGGCATGACACTGCCGATTGCACGTGATTTGGCCCGCAACGGCATCCGCAACATGACCATTGCGCCCGGCATTTTTGGCACGCCCATGGTGTTCGGGATGCCGCAAGAGTTGCAGGATGCGCTGGGTGCCAGTGTGCCCTTTCCAAGCCGTTTAGGCACGCCACAGGACTACGCCAAACTGGTTAAGCACATCTTTGAAAACGACATGCTCAACGGCGAAGTCATCCGGCTCGATGGCGCCATCCGGCTGGCACCGAAATGACCTGAGGCTCATTACCTGCCGAATTAACAGACCCTTCGGGGCCTGTTGTCTTTTGGGGCGTTAGCATAGCTGCTTGACGGAACACACATGCGCAAAATTCTGAGCCCAATCGCCTTGACCTTGTTGGCCGCTTGCGCTCCAACCCTGCCTACCCGCATGCCGGTGCAGCCAGAAATGGCCAGCGAGATCACTGAAAAACCTGGTTGGGCCTATGCACGCCAGGCGGTAGCGGCGGCCAACCCGTTGGCCACGCAAGCCGGACACCAGATTTTGCGTGGTGGCGGATCGGCGGTGGACGCCGCCATTGCCGTACAGATGGTGTTGGGGCTTGTCGAGCCCCAATCAAGTGGCATAGGGGGCGGTGCCTTTTTGATGTACTTTGACGGTCAGAAAGTCTCGGCACACGACGGACGTGAAACAGCCCCCGCGGGTGCAGACCCGAAGCTGTTCTTGAACCTCCATGACAAGCCATTGCCTTTTGAGGATGCCGTGCTCAGCGGCCGATCGGTCGGCGTACCGGGCGCGGTGCGCATGCTCGAAGCCGCACACCGCCAACACGGGGTCTTGCCTTGGGCAAGATTATTTGAACAGGCGATTGATCTGGCCGAGCAGGGTTTTCAAATCAGCCCACGACTGCACACCCTGCTGCAAGCCGACCCGCACCTGAGAAAAGACCCCCTCGCCTTGCGCTTTTTCTACGATGCGCAAGGGCAAGCCTGGCCGGTTGGCCATGTGTTGCGCAATCCAGAATACGCCCATGTGCTCAGACGCATCGCCACACAAGGCAGCCGCGCCCTGCTCGAAGGACCGGTAGCCCAAGCCATTGTGGCGCGCACGGCCATGCCGCCGCACCCGGGCAACCTGAGCTTGCAAGATCTGAGCAACTACCAAAGCCGTGATCGACAAGCCTTGTGCTTTGACCACACAGCCCTGGCACGCACCTACCAACTTTGCGGCTTTCCGCCGCCCTCATCGGGCCACATCGCCATCGGCCAGATTCTGGGCTTGCTGGGCAACACCACGGCGCAAGGCAGCGAATATGCCAATGGCCTGCCCTCGCCCGACTTTGTTCATCGGTACATACAAGCCTCGCAACTGGCCTTTGCGGATCGGGCTCAGTTTGTGGCCGATCCGGACTTTGTATCGGCACCCGCCGGTGACTGGCGCAGCCTGCTGGCGCCAGACTATTTGCGCGAGCGCAGTCAACTCATCGGGGCGCAATCGATACGCGCGGCGCAAGCCGGGCAACCTGGGGGCCACAAATCATCCTATGCACCCATGCCGACACAAACCGAATACGGCACCAGCCACATCAGTGTGGTGGATGCCAAAGGCCGGGTCGTGGCCATGACAAGCACCATTGAGGCCGCATTTGGCTCCAGACGCATGGTCACCACCGATGCCTCGCGCCCGGGCGGGTTCTTGCTCAACAACCAATTAACCGACTTCAGTTTCGCGCCCACAGATGCACACGGCCTTCCGATTGCCAACCGCGTCGAGTCAGGCAAACGGCCCCGCTCAGCCATGTCCCCCACACTGGTCTTTGACAAAGCCTCGGGCCAAGTGCTGATGACCGGGGGCAGCCCGGGCGGTGCCATCATCATCCATTACACAGCCAAGCTGCTGCTGGGTACTTTGCATTGGCAACTCAACACACAAGAAGCTATCAATCTGCCAAATTTTGCATCCTTGAATGGCCCCACCCTGCTGGAAACCAAGCGTTTTCCGGCGCTCACTATAAACATGCTGAAAGCCCGCGAGCACGACGTTCTGGAAATCGACATGACGAGCGGATTGCAGGCGATTCAAAAAACACCGCAGGGCTGGTTTGGCGGCGCAGACCCGCGCCGCGAGGGCATCGTGCTGGGCGACTGATCAGTAGGCTTGGCCCAACTGGCTCAAAATCTGCGGGTTCTCAAGGGTGCTGGTGTCCTGCGTGATTTCTTCACCCTTGGCCAGTGAGCGCAACAGGCGGCGCATGATTTTACCGGAGCGGGTTTTGGGCAAATTCTCGCCAAAGCGGATGTCTTTCGGCTTCGCAATCGGACCAATTTCTTTGGCAACGTGATCGCGCAGCTGTTTGGCAATCGCTTTGCCTTCTTCGCCGTTGGGCAGTGCGCGCTTGAGCACCACAAAGGCGCAGATGGCCTCGCCGGTGGTGTCGTCGGGACGACCCACCACCGCAGCCTCAGCGACCAACTCAGTGCAACTGACCAAGGCGGATTCAATTTCCATTGTCCCCATGCGGTGGCCAGACACGTTCAACACGTCGTCGATGCGGCCGGTGATGGTGAAGTAGCCGGTTTTCTCGTCGCGGATCGCGCCGTCGCCAGCCAAGTAATACTTGCCGTGGAATTCTTCAGGGTAGTAGCTCTTCTTGAAACGCTCGGGGTCGCCCCAAATATTGCGAATCATAGACGGCCATGGGCGCTTCACGACCAGAATACCGCCTTGGCCGTTGGGCATGTCTTCGCCGGTTTCGCTCACGATAGCGGCTTGGATGCCCGGAAACGCCAGGGTGCAGGAGCCCGGCACCATGGGCGTCACGCCCGGCAAGGGCGTGATCATGTGGCCACCGGTTTCGGTTTGCCAAAAGGTGTCGACGATCGGGCAATTGCCACCGCCCACGTGCTTGTGGTACCACTCCCAGGCCGCGGGATTGATCGGCTCGCCGACCGAGCCGAGCAAACGCAG
>Ga0114963_10001730_pt1 | contig 14949 bp, 24 predicted proteins | sample C_131016_EF_Meta_FD_87019 | JGI IMG/M metagenome (GOLD analysis project Ga0114963, IMG submission 87019) | Freshwater microbial communities from Lake Croche, Canada to study carbon cycling - C_131016_EF_MetaG | ecosystem: Environmental > Aquatic > Freshwater > Lake | place: Lake Croche, Canada...
GATTCCATGATTGTTATTTTTAATTAATAGACCTTACAAAATACATCCAACCAGAATCAGAATTTTTTGTTAAAACATCAGCAATTGCTTGTGCTTCATTAAAATCATCAAATTCCCATATTTCAGAATGTGTGTCAACTAATAAAATAGATTTTATTTTACCCTTTTCTTTAAAGGTTTTAACAATCGCATAAGATTTTTTATCGGTCATGTAATAGAATTTTTACAAAGGTATTAAAAAAATATATAACTAACAAAATTATTTAAACTTATTTTTAAAATAAATAATTAAAAACAAAACACATGTTATTAAAAAACTAAAAATTACAATTTTTAAAAAAGTAAAAATTATAGATAAGGATATTAAAAAAATTTTAATAGAGACAAACACTATTAATATAAGAAAAAATAGTGATAAAAACTTTATCTTATTCATTTTTATGAATTAATTTTTTTCCAGTCTCGTAAATGATATTTTGTTTTATAAATACCAGTATCAAAACTATTATTACTAATAATAATCTCTAGAGCTGTTGGCAACTCAGAATATAATTTATCCCATTCAGCTTTTTGTTCATCTGTGTAAATAAAAAATTCATCATGTGTTAACAAATCAACATTTTCTGGTTTTCCATTTAATATCAGACTAATAGCATCATATATGTTTGTTTCACCAAATGGAGGTGCTATTAAATCACCTTCATCAGCAACACCACTAATAATACCCAGACTGTTTACACTCCAACGTAAATTTTTCAATAAAAGTACGTGTTCTTTTTTTAATTCAAATTTAATTACGCTCATTTTTCTAGTTTATATAATGTGTAATAAGCTGTTATTTCTTCACCAGCATTTATTTTTCTTATCGTCTGCAATATTAGATAAGCTCCCTTATCAACTATTTTGCAATTAGGTGAATCAGAATGATTAAAAAATCCACCTAAAGGAGTTCTGATATACCCATCTTGAAAATTGGAATGAAAAACATGTGATATACCAAGAACATGATTCTCATCAATATCATCGGTTGCAAATAACCCAAGACCATCTAATATAGATGGTTTTATCGTTAAATAACTTGGTAGCGGCCTATAACTCATATTAATCTTTTTTACTATTTACCATACTAAAAAATATTCTAAAAATAAAAAATAACCCACCAACAAAACCAAAATCATACCAATGTCCATTATTATTTATTGCATAAACTTTAATCGAATCATCGAATAAGCTTCCTATAAATGAAAAACCACTTATCATACCATGCCACGTACCCAACCAAAAACCTGGTAACTCATTTGTATTGTTAGAATGAATTTCACGTGGAAAACAACCATATAGTAAAAATGTTAATATGACTAAGGCAAAAATTGTGTTTAGTTTTTTCATAATGTAATTAATTTACACAAAAGTACTAGTTATTTTTCAATAAAACAAGAAGTTTAATAAATAAAAAAGACAAATTATATTTACACGTCTGGGTATTTTTCTTTTAAAAGCTTTAAAACTGGTAACCAATCTTCTTCACCATAAAAACCAGCTTTATCTTCAAATAAGACATTCATATATGGTTTTTTATCGTAACAACCATAACCATTTACATCAGTTACAACTTCTGGATTCTCATTTACATAATCAAATTTTATGTTATTATTCTCAAAAAGTTTCAGATATTCTTCAATTTCATCTGGGTGTGAGCAAGTATAAAGTATCATACAAACATCTTTTCGTTTACTAAAAAGTTGCAGAACTTCTTTAGCATATGGATAGAATTCTTTTGGTGTATTACCATACTCATAATTTGGCTTAAGAATAGTCCCATGAATATCAAAGAAAAAAAACCCTTTTTCCCAACCACGTTTTTCTTTATCTTGGTAAAATTTTTCTATTGCTTTAACTACACTCATTTTTTAGGAAATATTTTATCAAAATCCAATCTTTTCATCGAAAAATAAACTTTATCCTGTTTAAAATAAACAGTATCGCTAAAATAACTAATATTTTTAGGTACCCATGTTTTTAATTCTTCAACATCTATGTTTTTTTCTTTTTCATTGGCAACGCCAATTGTAATCGTTTGTTTAGACATATTTAATACTTTTTTAAAGAATTATGGTACGTAATTAACTATAGTTACATATTCACCTCTCATTTCTTCCTCTATTATAGCTATAACCTTAGCTTCATTGCCTCCCGCCAAACCCGTTCCTATGTATGGGAGTCCAAATCTTTTACCAGAAAATTTTTCCTTCATCGCTTTGATACCAGAACGTAATGCTTCATAGTCTAAATCAACTTTACCTTCTCTACGACCTTTTGTATCATACTGAGAATAAATATTAACAACAATAGGTGTTGTATTTTTAGTATAAGTTATCGTTCCTAACTTATTTATATCACCAGCAATAGTTTCACAATCAGCTTTATAAGCTTCTGGATATTTAGCTTTAATTTGTGGTGCTATACCAGAACCCATCTTGCAAAAACAATTTGCACCATGAGCTATTACATCAAAATTATCAGCTAATTTAAGCAAATCACCATCTACATATTTAATCATATCTTTTTTTGTTTTTAAAATAGTTATCAATTCTTTCTTTGGCCTCAAAGTATTTGATTCCATCTATGATGAAATCAGATGGGAACCACTGAGAGAATGTTCCTCCCCAAAATAAGACCATGTTATTCTTAACCATTACGCAACCTCCAATTCTTGTTTTTTGAAAGTAGCTTGAACTCTTTCTCTGATTTCTTCGAATGTGTATTCTACAAGTATTTCACCATCTTGGAATATTGGAACCAATTCATCATTAACGCTATCAAAGTCAGCATCACGTGATGTTACAGTGCGGTAAGTTCCATCTTCATTCTTAACAAGTTTCAAACGACCTTGTTTTGATTTCTTGAATGAAGGTTTCAAGTCACCATTTTCATCAACTTCTGTTGGTGATTTTACAAGGTCACGCTCAACACCATCAACAACTGCAAAACATGCTTTGGTTGCGAAGTTTTGTGTGTCACGGTTGATGTCAGCTTGTAACAACTTTCCACCCATACCAAACACGATGTTCTCAGCAGAAATACCTAGCTTGTAAAGTTCTTCATAGATTTCACCAATAGAACCGATGTTTACACCATCACCTTGGATAACACGGACTTGTGGAGGTAATACTTTGAATCCTTTTGAGTTGGTTGTGTAACCAAACTTGTCAAACAAGATTTCAAATACAGCTTTAAGTGTATTCACAACGTGGCCAGAGTCTGGGCGAATAACCAACTGGTTACCTAGTTCTGCTGGGCGACTCAAGATAAGGTCACGCAATTCAGTTCCCCAATATTGTGAACAAGCACGAAGGATGTGGTAAGAGTCAGATACACAAGCAACAATACCAGTAGGATATTTTTCAAGTGTACGTCTCATCATTTCAACTTCACCAGCTTCACCTATCATTGTCATGATAGAGTGTTCAGTCGCTGGTACGCTCAAACCAAATACTCGGTCAGAGTTGTAGTATTCACAGATACGTTTTGAAGCATAAGTTGTATCAGAACCCAAGAAGTTTACAAGGTGAGCAGAGCCACCGATACCAGCCGATTGTACGGAAGACACACCACGGAAACCAAAGTCGTTCAATACGAACTCAATAACCGTGTCCATGATATTTTCTGGAAGGTCTGATGTTTTTTGGAAGTACTCACGAACAATTTTTTTAACTTCGTGAGATAAGGTAGCTACGGTAATAGGATACCAAACTTGCATCATGATAGTTTCAAGGAAGTTGGTCAACCAGTAGCAATTAGGGTCGGTGTTTTCAATAGTTACCAATACGTTCTTTACACCAACAACGGTTCCTTCTGGAACAGCTTTGATAAGAACTGGAAGACGGCCACCGTGAACGTCAATTATGTATTGGAATTTGGATTTGTCGAATACGTCTTCACGTCCGAACACACCCAATTTTGTACCTAAGTATTCAAATGCTTCGTCCAATTCTTCTTGGGTGATTGCAACATCTTCGATGAATTCTTTGATGAACATTTGAAGACCATAGAATACGGTTTCACTGAATTTGCCACCACGTGACTCCATGTAAGAGTAAACCTTGGTAGTATTGTCCTCATAAAACTTGTGATGTGAATACTTGTAAGCATCACCCATAAGTACAAGGTTATACGGTTTATCCAAAGCCTTAACAATAAGGTCTTGTAAACTTTCGATAGAAGCCCAATCACGATTTTTGATGGCTTCAGCCAAGCGGTCTTTAATCACTGATTTAAGACCTAGCTTTCTTTTTAAAAAACGACTTGCGGATTGCATATATTTATTTTTTTAATTTTTGTTATTTGTGCAAAGGTACGAATAATATTTGAATTATCAAAATGTAATTATCAATATTTTTTTACCAGCCTTATCAGCTTTTTCAATTGAGTCTTTCGTACCGCTACTATTTTGGTCCCAAAATGCCACTACCAATTCAGCTTCGTTTATAATATCTGTATTCCTTATAAAACCAGCAGCTTTGCCATGTTTCTCCCAATCTGGAAGAAAGATTTTGGTTGGGATGTTGTTTTCTTTGGCGTATTGTTCGCCCAAAGTGTCAGCACCTTTGGCACCACCAGAAACCAATATAGTTATATCGATTGCTGATAGAGTTCTTTTGACTTCTTCGTAGTTATCAAATGTTCTACTACCTATTACAGCTACTTTCATTTTATCAACTTTTGTGCTTTCATAAACTCAATCAATTTGATGAAGAGTTCACGGTGTTCCAACATGATGTCTTTTTCTGGATTGATGTTTTCTGGGTTCAACCAATTTAAAACAGCTATATCATCAGAAGGTTTTGCTGGACCAAAAATAAACTTACCCAAAAATAATGTTGTCATAATACCAGATTCTGATTTGGCATATCTCCAATCGTTTATTTTAGAACTAGTCACGTATTTCAAATCATCTATTACAGAACCACCAGTTTCTTCCATAAACTCACGTATAGCAGCATGCTCCAAACATTCGTCAGTTCGGTCAACAAAACCACCAACAAAACGATAAAGACTCTCATTTGCTTTTTTAGCTAAAAGAATATTACCATTATCGTGATAAGCAACCACGTCAACTGTTGGGTAAGTGACTGGACGTTGCGTAAAAGTTTGGTAAATAACACCTTTCCTAAAATCAACACTAGGGATAACTTCTCTAGCTATTTCCAATCTTTCTGACGTTCCATTAACTGGTGTTTTAGGTAAAACCTCGATTACTTTATATTTACCTTTATAATGTGGTATAAATGAATCTCTACTACCATAAATTACAGCAGATAATTCACCAAACGGTAATGAAATCTGAGCATCTAAATTTGCAGACCATTTGTGGTCATCACGCACATCCAATTGAGGAAGCACGATGATGTTTGGATACGATTCGTGAATCATAGCCCTTCTATTAGCAAAATCAAGAGGACTATTCCTGTCGGAAGATTTTTTAGGTACCCCAAGAAAAATTATAACTTTTTTATGATAGTGTAAAACAGTATCTATAAGTTGTTTATGACCCTCGTGAAGTTGAGCTACTTGAAAACGGGCCATAATCACCCCAATTTGAGCCGTTGATGGGTCAACATCTGGTTTAATATTTAATATGTTACTCATGTTTTTTATTTACACCCAAAGGTATTAAAAAAATTTATATTTACCAAATCTTTTATATTTTAAAACCTAAATTTTGTTTTTCTTTCTCAATTTGGCTAGAATAGAAACCTTTGTAAGATTCTTTAATTAAACTAATTGTATCTTCAACCGACCAATTATCATCACATTCTGACATTTCTCTAATGTTTTCAGCCAAGTTTGCTATAAACGCACCTGTAATGTTCACTTTTTTACCATTTATTTTTTCAGTAAGTGCGTTATACACTTCTTGAACTCTCCATTTTTCTGGCAAGTGAATATTACAAACCTTAACGATTTGTTCAGCATCCAAGAAATTGTAATCCAAAGTGAAATTAAATCTACCTGGTCTCTCGGCTGCTTTATCAACCAATCCTTTGTCATTGGTTGAAGCCAAAAGACTAATTTTACGTTTTTTAACACCATCAAAGAATGATAAAAACTGACCTAAAAGTTTGGTGTAACTTCCATTGTCACGTGAACCCAAATACAAGTCAATATCATCCATAATAATAACACCATTTTTAAAAATTTCACAAGCTTCCATAATTGATGTGAGGTCATCGCTTGTGTCAAAATCTGGAATTATGAATGTTACTTTAGGTATAAGCCTACGAGCAATATCACGTATGCTTTCGGTCTTTCCAGTACCTGGTTCACCATTCAACAAATATCTTGCATTTCCACCTCTTTCAACACGAAATACAAAATGGTCAATAAATTTCTTTTGAACTTCATTTAATATGAGTTCATTTCTAGATTGTTCAATGTCTATTATTTCAACACCTCTGAAACGACCATCTTTCATTTTTACTTTAATACATTTACCCTTATATTCAGAGTTATTAAAAGCCAAGCCCATAATTGTCTTTTCTATCTTATCAAATTCATCATAAGATATTGCTTTTTTAACGCTTATATGTAGTTGTATATTTAGTTCATTTCTAGAATCAACATACATTTTGGTTTGAAAAATAAAATCATTGTTAATATCTTTTATTCTACTATTAAACCAATAAGAACCTGTATTTTCAAAAACACCACCAAATGATAATCGACCAGAAACATCCACTTGACCGTAAGATGACACATTAACCTCATCATATTTACCTTTAAAACAATTATGAAGATACATATTTATAATAGCAAATTCAATAAAAGTTATTTCAAACGTGTTTGAATGAGCATTATACTCTTCATCCTCATCTATTTCAATAGGTTCTGGTATACGAATTTGCTCCGCTTCAGCAATAACTTCATTGACGCTTCTAAGAGCTTTTTCGGCTCTTAACATATTTTTTTTATTTCTCATTTTATTTAGATATTTTTATAGTTTAATGATGCTTAGATAATGTTTTACTGTTGGTCATAGCTAAAATATCTAAATAAGATACTGGTTTATAATCATGACCCATAATACCAACATCAAATACACGTCTATTATAATAATTTTTTTGAGCTATTAACAATTTAAATTTTTCTAATTGGTCTGACGGAATAAAATCACAAAAACTATTCATTTCTGAAAACCATGTTGATTCTTCATTAAGTAAATTCATATGGCAATGACCATGAACTAACCAACTTCCATGATGTGATTTATTCCATGAATATATTGGATAATGCATACAACAGAACAATGTTTCTACTTCATTATAGTCCAATACATGTTTAACCCTTACTTCCAAATAATCCTGTACTGATTGGAATCTTGATATTTTCTTTATATCGTCCAATTTATCATGGTTACCCATAACAAAATGAATGGTACCGTTAAGTCTATTTAACATAGCTTGAACACTTGATTTGTCTTCATTTCTAGCAAAGCTCAAATCACCTAGGTAAATTACAATATCATTTTGTTTAACAACCTTATTCCACCCTTTTTCAATCTCAATGTGCATTTCATTTACACCTGAGAACGGTCTGTTATCAAATTTCAACACATTCTTGTGAAACAAATGAAAGTCGGATGTGAAAAATAAATTTTTACGATTTTCTTGTGTAAAATCTACATTTAATCTCATTCTTTATTTTCTAATTTATTTTTTAATTTCTAAATAATAATGATAAGATTTATTACCATCAACACCAAAAAACTGAAGTTTTATTTCATTTTTTGAAAGTTTATCGCTAATTTTTTTTCTTTCTTCCATATCAGCATCTAAACTAATTCTAATAAATTTTAAACTGTTTTTTGTTTCAGAAACACTTTGTTTTATAAATTTTGGTAATAATGAGTACTCATCGTTATTTGAGCCGATATCATTTTGTTTTTTCTCCTCTTTATGTGTTTCAATCTCTCTTTTTTTAGGTACTATTGAATTTATCGGTTTTTTATCAACTTTTTTCCTATCTAAACTCATCTTTTATATTTAATTCCTTCATCTGTAATAGATATATACGTGTCGTTTTTACCATATGGTATTACATCAAATACTTTTGAATAACCCAATTTTATCCAACGTTTAAATATTAATTCATTTTTTTCATTATAAAGATAAAGCTCATCACCTTTAATTTCTTTTCTTAATCTGTTCATGAATTACCGTTTTTAAAATTATTACTATCTTCGTTTAAAACATCGTTTAAATATTTAAAACAGGTTGAAATAAGTTCTTTTTTATTTGCGTAATGATTTGCGTCTGAAATTTTTATCAAAGTACATAAAGCCTCAAGAGTACAAGATATATCATTTATTATCATCTTTTTAGCTTCATCTGGAGTTGTCGGTAATACGAAATCAGCTGATTTGTTAATCTGAACTATTTGTTCTCTTTCGGTGTCTATATCTATGATAATTAAATTTTTCATGGTAATTTTTGTCAAAGGTACTACATTTTTTTAAAAATAACAACTATTTATTGATAATTTTTAAATAATAGCAAATAAATACAGTCCTAAAACCAAAAAATATGAAGGTCAAGGTAAGTGATTAGTGAATTAATAAAAAACTAGTTTTAACATCCATTCTTTGTGCAGCTATGTCACCATCACCTCTTGGCATTATAACCACATTGTATTGATTTTTCTCACCTTTTGGTGTTTTCATCATCTCATCGTAAGTTAATAATGTTTCAACTGGTACGTCATATTTTAAAGATATTCTCTTTTTCAAGGCATCTATACCATCTTGACCATTCTTAAATATGACTTTACCCTTTTCATTTACAACATATTGTCTTTTATCCTTTAATAATAAGTCGTCAAACAAATCTTTAGGTACCGTTACTTGTGTTTTTTTGCTTTCAATATCCTTTATTTGTTTAGATTGTTTAACGTTGATATCTCCAGATACATTTACAATGAAATCGTCATCTTCTAAATTAGCAACATTAGCCATTTTACTATAAGCATATGATGTTACATTATAACCATCCGCTTTTAATTTTTTGGTAATTCTAAAAGCAATGTTGAAATATTCTTCACTGAAAAAATCACCAGCATCGTTCCATCTCATTTTTATGGACATGTTTGGATTTTTTAAAGCAACTGATTCTAATTCCCTAAATAATAATTTTTCAAATCTTTCTGGAAAATTGAGTAGTAAATTTAATATTCTTGTTTGATTGACAAACACTGCTGGAAACATAACATAACTACCCTGCCTAGCATAACAAAATAAAGCACAGGCACCAGCCCCTGGACAAGTATTGACTATATAAAAAACCCCAGCATCCAAATCATATACCAAACCTCTTAATGCTGGTATACCAATATTAACAGTAAATGAATTATCATCAGCCGATTTTGCCATTTTTGAATTTATACTTAAAATTTCATTTGGCATAGAAGTTATCTTTTGAATGAAAGCATCCATGTCTATTTCACCACCCTCGCTTTTAGGTATAGCTTTTCCGTGAATATATGGTTTATTTGCTGCTAATTTTTCTCTTTCAGCTGGTTTTTTCTCACAATTAGATATTACTCTTTCTAGATACTCTCTAGCTTCATCTATAGACAATTGTTTGAAGGAGACATCTTTAAACGTTCCTTGCAAATCTATTTCATATATTATGTTTAGATTTTCGTTTAAGATTTTTTTAATTAGTTGTTTCATTTTTTACTAATAAATATCAAAAATTTGCCAATTAGGGCAATTTATAAAACTTTTTTTTTCCGTTAGATTTAGAATATACCACATGGCTGGTTTCCATATCAATATCAACAAAATCTTTTAGTTTTTTGATGTATTTTTTGGACATATTGGACTTTAAATAAGCTATTGTACAATGAGGATGGTAATCTGGGTAATCACTGGTATATGGAAATTCTCTAAACTTCTTATTTAACTGGTGCATGTCCTTGCTATCAACATCAAATTTCAATACATCAAACTTTGGATTAGAGAAAGATGATATATCACCAAATTTTATTTTAGGTTCTTTTATTTTATTGATTTCATCTTCAATATCTGAATCTGGAATGTCATTATGTAATCCAAACAAAACTGTTACATGCGGTTCAGTTTCTTTGCCATAGCTTGGGTCATCTTCTGGTTGGTATAAATCTTCTTCATCAATCATATCTTGCATAGCATCCCATTTATCTTGGTCCACATTCAAATAAACCATTATACAACCATAATCATTCTTATGGTTTTTATGTTTTGCTTCTAATAACGCCATTCTTAATCTATTTTTGATATTCATAATGTTTTTCCAATAAATATAATTGAAACTTACATAAAATAAACAAAAAAAGCCGACATATGTCGGCTTTATAATATTACTTGGTGAATATGCCCACCACCAATAACATCGGATGGGTTTGATGGGTCATAAAACACACTGGATTGACCAGCAGTTATTGCTCTAATTTGGTGATTAAAATCAATTCTAATCATTCTATCACCCAAACATGTCACATTACCTAGTACTGTCTTATTTGAATTTCGCATGGTCAAGGTCCCAGCGACTTACAGAGCATCATACAGAAATCGAATCTGCGTCCCCACATTGGCAATGTGGTATAATAACCACTATACGAATGATGCATGGAGCAACCTCAGATAACAGATTTCCTATTGCTAGGTATTGGAGTTAACCTCTGGTTGCGTGTTAAGTGGAGCAGCTAAAAGGAATCGAACCTTCATCCTCTGGTTGGAAGCCAAATATAATAAGCCATTATACGATAGCTGCATATGAACTATCCAACACTTGTACTTCATGTTGGAAGAAACCTATTAGTGCCGCCTTCAGTCGTAACACATGTCAACCATCTCTGAGGTTTCTTTTCATTCTTTTGAGCTCACCGTTGAATCGAACAACCCCTCTCCTTTTATGTGACTGAAAGCAGCAATTGGTAACAGTCCTCTTACATAGAGCGAAAACAACCTATTTTCTAAATGAGTTTGTGTAGCTGGAGAATTTCGAAATCTCGACTCCCGTGTTAAAAGCACGGTACTCTGGCCTCTGAGTTACAACTACATAGGTAAAAAATTAAATTGAGCCGATGGAGGGACTCGAACCCCCGATGTTTATATTCCAACTTACAAGGTTGGTGTTGTCGCCACTGAACCACATCGGCATTTTAACTTTCTAAGCTACCTTATACTCAACGAAGGTCTATGAAAGTCTAACAGTCTAAGATTGTGGGGAAGGAGGGATTCGAACCCCCTGCGTTTCATTATATGTGCCAGTTTTACAGACTGGTGCTAATCCACCATCTTAGCAGCTCCCCCAAATACAGAGTGATGTTTTCTATTCAAAGTAAAAGTTTGATGTTTGTTATTTGCTGAAATCACTCTTTTTGTTTATTTTTATTATTTTTTCCACCATGAGTTGGTAGCGTTGCGTTACAATTAGGACACACTATTCTTAGATTATTTATTCTATTATCGTTATAAACCCCATTTATATGGTCTAATATAAGACTCATTTTCTTACCTTTCCATAATTCACCTTGCCCACATAATTCACATTCATTTTTTTTTAACCCTTCTTTATATAACCTTTCTTTTAAACTAGTTCTACTATAGTTAGAATTTTCGACTAAAATTTCATCTATAGGTTTTTGTGTCATAATTACTCGTTCAACTAAAATTCTATTAAGTTCTATTTTATAATCTTTAAAATGATTTATATCAATGTTATATTTTTTTATGTAATCGTTAATAATTTTATAATTACCACCAGCTGCTCTTAACCCCATTTTTTCAAGAACTTCTTTTATAGTTTTAGATGCTTTAACTAATGGTTCTAAATTTTCTTTTTTATATCTAAAACCATTTTTAGGTGCTTTCAAACCTATTTTCCTAGCCTTTTTAACTATAGCTTTTTGGTTTCTTTTTAAAAGTGAAACACAATACTTTGAACCATTTATTTCATAATATTTTTTTAAAATATCAATATCTTCATCAGACCAATTTTTACCTTCATTTTCCATTTTATTGTTTTTTAAAAAGCTACCCCAGTAGGGTTCGAACCTACATTGACCCCTTCAAAGGGGGTATTCCTACCAATTAGAAGACAGGGTAATATTAATTATTTGTCGGGATTGAGGGAGTCGAACCCTCGAACCGCACTACCTTTGTACGGTTTCCAGTTTCCAAGACTGGATGCTTAAACCTCTCGCACAAATCCCGATTTATTGTAGGGTAAAGAGGACTCGAACCTCCAACCTCATACTCCCAAAGTATGTAATCTTCCAATTGATATATTACCCTATAAAAATCCAAAATGTCAAATATACGTTTGGTCTATATTTTATTTGGTGACATACCAAAAACAAAAAACCCCTAGTTTTTTGAGGACTAGGGGTGGTCTTTAAAATAACTAAGTTTTGTTAGCTTAGATTATATAACGACATTACTAGTCCTTTAGGCAATTGTTTGCCTTGCGGATACTGTTTCCCTGTATATGTCGTTGTTGTTTTCATTGCTTTTATTGTTATATAAATATGTTGTTGTTTCTAAAAGTTATGCAAAGGTACTAATTAATTTTTAATTTGTCAAGTTTTTTGCAAAATATTTTTTATTTTTTTTTGGTGGACTTTTTTTTCTTTGGTGGATTCATAAGGTCACGAATCTGTGCGGCTTTCTCGTAGTTTTCATTATTTATAGCTTCATCCAATTGTTCTTGTAACGTTTTTTCTGGCTCATGTAAATTATCTGTATTATCTGAAGCTGTTATTTTTATAATATCACCATTTGGGGTGTGCCATACTTTTTTTTCAAAAAAGAAAAAACCATCTGAATATGATTCAACACTATCTGGTTCGCCCAATGACATATCTGTTTTTCCATCAATTTCATTTGTTTTAACATTTTTAAGAAGGTCAAACAATTGTTTAATATTGATGTTTATTTTTTTGTAGAAATCGCTATCGGATAAATTTTTTTTAAAAAAAAATTCGTCAAATAAGTCGTTAAAATTTTTGTCCATATTTTTTAGTTTTTATATTAATTATTTTTATCGGATTTATTTTATAAAAAACCATAAAACCAATAAAAAATAACGTAGCCATTATATACATAATACTCATTGTAATCCAATAATCGTTTGTTAATTTATTTATACCAAAAACAACAAAATCATAACCTAACGGATTCAAAAATAAACCAACAGTCATCGTTGCATTTGCTATTATCTTTTCACCTAATTTAAATGAAATAAAAGATACTCCAAAGAACAGGGCCGAAAATACATATAATATAAGCATTGTGCTCCAATAATCGTTTGTTAACGACATTAGTTTGTAAACCAAAATATCGAACCCAAAAGGGTTTAGGAAGGAGGCCAGTGCCAAACAAGCTGTCCCCAGCGTCTTCCTGTTTACTACATTCACCACTATCCATTATTTTACTATTAGTTACAACATTGTATTTATTCAAACAATGTTCTTATGGTTTTACCTAGAATAAACGAGGTGAATTAACACCCCGTTCATTGAAAAATTATTTTACAACTTTTGTTGTGTCAACACATTCAGCAGTGTCAACAGTTAATACTGCACCAGTATCAACACTAGTTGCAGTTGAATCTGAAGCTGGAACTTCAACATCAGCGCTATTGCTACCGCAAGAAGCTAAAAGAACCACTAGACTCAAACCTAGAAACATTTTTTTCATTGTATGTTTTTTTAATTTTAATTGTTATTTGTTGGTATTAGGACCACGACCTTTATAAATATGTTTAAAACGCAAATATACTAACAAATCACTTAATCGTCAAGCTCTTCATCAAAATTATTTTGGTATATCCAAAAATGATTATACAAATTAAAAAAAGTTATTTCAATTTGAAACGCTGGACTGTGTTCGCTTTTATATCTGTCTAAATTTATATAGAATTTAAAAAACGTTATGCCATCTTTGAAATCTCTTATAGGGGCAAATAATTGAAGTTCCCAATAAGTTTTTTCAAGCAGTTCACCAAAAAAATAAAAACCAATAAATTTTTTCATATTTTAATAAAGAACAGTGACTTGTGGGAATATCACACCTAGACCCTAGAAATCGTTCACACTATTTCACCCCCTGTATATGAATCATTTAAAATTCATCGGATGCTCGTGGTCAGCCACGACTCTTTTTGGTTATATCCCAAATGTGGGAAAGGGAGTCATCCTAGTGTTACACAAGTTTGTTCTTGTTTGTTGGCAGGGGTGGACTTGAACCACCAATCTTTCGGCAGCAAACCACCGAATGCTTTTTCCAGCTAGCCACCCACCTATTTCAGGTGCCTCACACCATGTTAACCCAGTGTTTGGCTTAGCCACCTTTGACAAGGGTGACCTTCGTCTTGTCATCGACATCTCCGATACGTTCTGAAACATACCGCAAAAATATGTGGGAAGAGATGGATTTCAACCACCAACACACAGGTTTTCACTCTGTTGCTCTAGCAGATTGAGCTACCTTCCCAAATGACCGAGGATAGCTTTTCGGAATTTCGTCTTGTTACCAAAACTTCACACACCATTAGAGAGCCGAACATTACTGTTTATCCTTAGTGTGTACCTATAGAAACGTCTCTCCACGTTTGCTATCCCACTGATTTTTTCGGTCAAAGAACTAATCGTTATAATGCAAAGGTACTAAATAAATTAATACCATGCAAGTATTTTTAAAAAATTATTCTAATTCAATATTGAAAAAATACATACAATAGTAATCATATGACATAGCCAAATCATAAACAACTTTAAACGTTTCAAAATCATCACGTTTTATACAATCTTCTAATGTAGTCAACAGGATGTTGGCAATTTTTTGTAAAATCATTTTTTTCATACCACAAATATAAATAAAATAGTAAAAAAGTAAAATGCGGACCGCAC
>Ga0114963_10001731_pt1 | contig 14943 bp, 6 predicted proteins | sample C_131016_EF_Meta_FD_87019 | JGI IMG/M metagenome (GOLD analysis project Ga0114963, IMG submission 87019) | Freshwater microbial communities from Lake Croche, Canada to study carbon cycling - C_131016_EF_MetaG | ecosystem: Environmental > Aquatic > Freshwater > Lake | place: Lake Croche, Canada...
AGCCACTTATAGTCAGGCAGATCTCACACATTCCAATTACAAAAATTATTTCTATACAAGCAGCTCGGTTGACAATATCCGAATCACAGGAACATTCACAGCACAGGACACGGTGGAAGCAAATTATTTGTTAGCAGTGATACACTTTTTCCGGTCCGCAACCAAGATGTTCTACGGCCAAGATGCACAGCGCGGCGCGCCACCTCCGCTGTTGTATATCTCGGGACTGGGCGAATACCAATTCAACAATCATGCCTGTGTGCTCACCGGCTTTGAATATAGTCTGCCTGCAGATGTTGACTATATACGTGCAGGTAGCCCAAATCAAAATGGAACAGACTTGTTAAAAAGAAGAACATCCACTCGGAACAATTTGCCCACCAATGCCATCTCTGGAGCACTGGGTCGATTGAGCCAATTATTTTCAAGCCAAGGCATACAGAAAGGTGCTGTGTATGACTACGATGCTCCTTCCTCTCTCAGTAAAAATTCTCCAACCTATGTGCCTACCAAGATAGATATATCACTGAATCTGAGTCCGGTGATCTCACGCAGACAAGTCAGCAGTCAGTTCAGTCTCAAACAGTATGCCAATGGCGATTTAATAAAACAAGGATTCTGGTAATGGCCAATTACGACAGCACTAGTGCATATTATCTCACTCCCTACAGTCAGTTTTTCCTAGATGTGATGACCAATCGTCCCTTTCCCAGAGAAAGTGATGATCAGATCTTGGTGATCACACAGACGTACCAATATCGACCTGACATGTTGGCTTTTGACCTTTATGACAACGCCGGTCTTTGGTGGGTGTTTTATCAACGCAACCCCAACACACTTACCAAACCACCCTTGGATTTCAAGGCAGATGTGCAGATCTATCTACCCAAGATAACCACACTGCGTAACGCACTGGGATTCTAACCATGGCATTAAATGACCGACAAGGGCTTGAGGCAGCACTGGCAGACATTAACGATCTGATTCGCCAGACTCTGAGTCAAATTGCATCCACAGAAAATTCACGTAATTTCACCGCTGCTGAGAAAGCACCACGACTGGCTGCTCTAAGAGCCGAATTGGCAGGATATCGTGCTCAGCAGGCAGCTTTGACCCAGGCGTTGAATCAGCTGAGTCTCAACAACCAACGCAACTCTGCCAGCTCAGCTGATATCACAGCTCAGTCTCAACTGGCCCGAGATGATGGTGCCAACCCAGCTGCACCTGCACCACCGTCCCAACGAGAGGTAGATGCCAATGGAAGAGTGGTAACAAAGGGCTTTGTTGCTGCTACCAATGCCACAAAACCTGCAACCACTGCCACCGGAGACACTGATCGCGGCACCGATGCAGAATTACGTACCGTTGCTCAAACTCAGTCCACAGACAGGTCAACCAATTCTGCTGCTGCGACCGGGCGTGGTTCGACTCAACTTTCGACTCAACTTCCTAATCCGCAACTGGTAAATGTTCGCAATGAGGAAACTGGTGACGTATATCGATTAGAAGCTGACCAAATAAACAGAGTCAGAGTTGATGGTGTTGGGTCTCGCGGAGATGATGCTCAGTCTGCCGCGCAAGGCACACCCAACAACACAGTGGTCAATCGGTTAGATTCGCTGTACGGCGGACCTCAAAACGCTATAGTTAGTCAAGACAATATTTTGGATCAATTTGCCAGTTATACCTACAGTCTCAGTTGGTATCTGTTGGACAATGACACTTACAACAGCTTGGCTGCCAGTGACACCAAATACATCAGCAGTTATTACTTGTTGATGCAAAGTGGCGGAGCGCCTGCAACAACCGCGGATGCCAAGGGTGCCGAAACTGGGCGTAGTCCATTCTTTAGCCTGGACTATTACATGGATAATTTTGTGATTGAAAGTGCTGTGAGCGGCACCCCGGGATCTCGCGGCGCAGCAAAACTCACCAGTGTGAGCTTCACAGTGTCCGAGCCCAATGGCATAAGTCTCCAGCCTAATCTCATACGAGCAGTCAACGATATGTTTTGGAAAAACGGATATATCCAAAAAGGAACCGCGGTAAACTATAGCGAAGCAAACTATGTCATGGTGGTGAGATTCTACGGGTATGATTCAGAAGGTAATCTGGTCATGCCTATTGATAATCGACGTGGTGCCACTGATCGACAAGCCGCTGTTGAAAAATTCATACCTTTCAGGATTGTGGACATTCAATTCAAAGTTGCCAACAAACTGGTAGAATATAACATAACTGGTGTGCCCACAGACGAGCTCACGGCATTCAGTACAGACTGTGGCAGTATACCACAGAACTTTCAATTCCAGGGCAAGACTGTGAGTGATATCTTGGTAGGCACCCAAAAACAGGTATCTGCCGAGCAACTGGAACAGGAATTCCAGCGTGAATCATTGGCACTTGCAGCCCGAGCCGATACCGAAGCCCGACAGATCACAGGAGCGGCCGGCGGTACCGTACCCCCGCCCAAGATATCAGCGGCTCGCAACAGGGTGGGCAACATGGAAGCCACTGGATTGTGTGCAGGGTTGAATCTGTGGCATGCTGAAGTAGCAAGAAAGCGCGGCAGCATAGCAGACATATACGAAGTGCAGTTTCTTGATCCAATCTTGTCCAGCGCAAGCATAGTGCCGCCAGGCCCGGTTGACAAGGCATTGGCAGGAGGAAACTCCAATGCCAATGCCAATTCCGATCTTGATCCCAATAGGCAAAGCGTCGATCCATCCATAAGAGTGAGATCTACCACAGCTGGTCAGCAGATAGTGCAATTCATAGATGAGGTCGTGCGTAGCAGCAGTTTTATTTCAGATCAACAAAGAGCGGTATGGCAAGTAAATCCAAAAACTGGACAGTATGAATGGATGGTTAGCAAGAAAAAAAAGACTGCTGAGAATTTTGTATGGTTTGACATCAGTTGCGAAGCCCAGGTCCTAAGATATGATCCAATCAATCGTCGCAATGCATATCGCCTGATCTACAAGGTGAGTCTTTATCAGACCCAAATGATAGCTACCAGTGAATACTTTAATCCCAGTGCATATCGCGGAGTGCATAAAGTGTACAACTACTGGTTCACAGGACAAAACACACAGGTAACTCGATACGAGCAAAATTTCAATAACCTATGGAGACAAACAATATCTTCCAATTCCTCTGCGTTAAACTCACCATCAACCGCAGAACAGATTAGAAATGCTGTGAACAGCAGAATCATGTACTCAAAAAGATTCCAGCCGGCCAGCAATCAGACTAGAGAAGGCGCTCCCGGCAATGTGTATGAGGCAGCGGCCAACGCAGCCGACATGTTGTACACCACTGACTTGGCCAATATAACACTGGAAGTCATGGGAGATCCTGCCTGGATAGCATCTCCCAGGCGTCCGCAGCCGGGCAAGTTCAATTTTGGTCCGTTCTTGTCCGATGGCACCATAAACTACAGTGCCGGTGTTCCATATTTTGAATTGGCTTGGAACAGGCCAGTAGATTACAATCTTGACACTGGCCTTATGGATGTGGGACAGAATAATTTTCGAACCAACTTTGTTGACACCACAGGCGGGCTGGCCCAGGAGTCGGTGATTTACATGGCCACCAATGTGAAAACTATGTTCAATCGTGGTAAATTCATCCAGGAACTGAAAGGTGCTTGGTTGTTTGATGGAATAAAACCCACAACACTGACCTCTGACAAGATCGCATCCGATGCCCGTGCCGATGCCGAAGCACGACGTATTGTCCAGGGCAATGGTGCTGATCTTCTTATGGCCCAGGGCAATGTCATGGCCCAGGGCAATGGTACTGATATTCCCAGGAGTGCTGGCGCAGAAACCACAGCACAGTCCAGCGTGATCAGTCAATATCCTTCCAGCCCATCGGTGCAATCTTTTGGCCCCAGCATAACCGGTAACACCATCGCAGGCCCGCTGCCGGCACGCCCGGCTGAGGAGTCAGCATTGAACTTTGTTCCACCATCTAAACTGGGTGGATATGGCAGCGGCGCGAACAACCCAAGTCTAGCAGGGATATCGGCCAATCCTCAACTGATATCAAAAGATGCATAACGAAAGAACATACCAATGACAATCAACAATCAACAACTGTCAGGAAGAACCAGCAACTACAGATTTGATCGTGGTGGCAAACCTGCTGAAATGGGGCCATTCATCGGCACCGTGATGAACAATGTGGATCCCATCAGAACCGGAAGACTACAGGTTCGTATACAACAGTTTGCGTCCGGGTCCGACGACAATCCTCAGTTGTGGCGCTGGGTCAATTACTTGCCCCCGTTTTATGGTGTTACAGAAAAAAACAGTACCAATGTAGGAGCAGGAACATACCCAGGCAATCAACAAAGTTATGGCATGTGGTTTACTCCTCCAGACATCGGCACAGATGTGTTGTGTTTCTTTGTGGAAGGAGATCCCAGTCAAGGTTATTATGTTGGGTGTGTGATCAACAATGCGTTAAATCACATGATCCCGGCCATCGGTGCTGCTCCTCAAGGTCAGTATGTGCCACAAAATGTAACCCAGGCCGCATATTTTGCCAATGCTCCCCAGTTGCCGGTGACCGAAATCAACACCGATAATAATCAAATTGATGGAAATACAAGATTCTTTGACCAAAAAAAACCAGTACACAGTTACCAATCTGCGGTGTTTTTCCAGCAAGGACTTGCCAACGACCCCGAACGTGGTCCTATTATTTCAAATGCACAACGAGAAAGCCCCAGCACAGTATACGGCATCTCAACTCCGGGACAACCCATTTATCAAAATGGATTGAAACCCAGCAATATCCGACAACAACTTGATGCCGGAACAGTAACTCCCGAACAAGCCAAAATAACTGGCCGACTCGGTGGGCATACCTTGGTCATGGATGATGGAGACTTGGAAAACAACAATGCACTGGTGCGACTGAGAACCTCCAAGGGTCATCAGCTCATGATGAACGACAGTGAAAACTTTTTCTACATTATTCATGCCAATGGCCAGACCTGGATTGAAATGGGACAGGAAGGTACAGTGGACATATATTCTACCAACTCAGTGAATGTGCGAACACAAGGCACCATAAATCTGCATGCGGACAAGGATATAAACATGTTTGCCGGCAGCAACATCAACATGAAATCTGGTGCTGCCACCAACATTGGCGCTGCCACCAAATTAAACATGTCCAGTGATGGCGCCATGACTTTGTACAGTCAAGCAACTGTGGGTGTACGCAGTGATGGAACCCTAGCATTGCAAAGTGTGGGCGGCGGTTCGTGGAACGGCGGCGGAAGCCTGAGACTCAAAGCAGGACGTATTGATCTCAACGGCGGCGGTGCAGAATCTGTTGCAAGACCCAGGCTATATCCCAAAACCACAATGGACGATACCACATTTGACAATGCAACTGGATGGCAAGTGATTCCCAATGGCTTGGAAAGTATCGTGACTCGTGCTCCTACCCATGAACCTTATCCTTATCACAATAAAGGTGTGCCAGTAAAAGTGAACCTTACCAAAGGTACTCCTACTCCTCCGCCGGCAGCAGTGGCAGTTGCTACTGACGTTAGCCTTGTGAGAAAAGCATGAGCCTTTTTACATTCACAGAACCAGATGGCACAACCTTTGAAGTGCAAGCTCCTGAGGGTACCACTTTTGAGCAAGCTCGGGCGATATATGACAAACAACGTGCCACAGGTGGCCTGACTGGAATTCCTGTGGGAGGCCTAGTGAATGCAGTCACACAAGCAGCTGGTGGTGTGCAATCTGCTCTGGCACAGATTGGAGCCAAGTCAGTGGCACTCACAAAACAAATAGGCGGCGCGATCAATCTACCCATCAAGCCGGGTACTCCAGTGCCCAACGCCATATCCATAAGTGATTTTGTAAACACCAAAATCAGCGCTCAAAACATCGGAACCATAACATCCACTCAGATACAAGGACTGGTGGCGCAGACCGCTGCATCAGTTAATCAGGCAGTTGATAAAATAACCAATGACAAGGGTGTTGGACAATTTGGATTTGATGCAAACCAATTGCAACTGTCAGGATTGATCAAACCAGGATTGGCCGATCAGATCAATGCTGAGCCTGCCAAGTTCACAGAAATTCTGAATAGCCCCACCAGTTGGACTGGTGCCTCGGGAGTTACCAATGTTGATACATTGCTGGAAAACGGTAGTCTACAGACCGCGGTACAGCAGGATCTCATGAATGCAAATTTTGACCAGCTCAAACAGAATGGTACCATTACAGGAACAGAGCCTGCTGATCAACTGGGACCATTGTTGAACAATGCTACCAAATTTGGATCTGACACTGCCACCGCCTGGCTTGACGGCGCCAGTAGTGAAATAACAAATCAGCTGAACAATTTTGCCACATCTGCACTGTTTGGTCAAACATTTGCCAGTGTGAATTCTTCAGTGGCTGGCGGCGGCAGCCCATTACAAGCAGGTGTAGTGGTAGCCAAGGGATACAATAACACAACGAATCGAGTCAATCTAAACCAGGCGGTCAGGGCCATAATTGCTAATAATAACATCACTACTCCGGATTTTACATCGCAAAGAGCTTAGGATTCTCGGGACATAAATATCGTATGTCTACATTCATCGGATTCAACACTCAAGATCAATACAAAAAATTCACCTTGGTAGATACTGAGTTGATCAAACGTGATCTTCTCAACGCTTTTAATATCACGCAAGGGCAGTTGCCTGGACGGCCGGGTTATGGCACAATACTATGGAGTTTCTTGTTTGAAAGCCAAGATCAAACCACCATGAGTCGCATAATCAAGGAAATACAGCGTGTGGCCGGAGGCGATCCCAGAGTCAATCTCATTGACGTACAGATGTATCCTCAGGAAAACGGTGTGTTGATAGAATTGGAGATACAATTTGCCCCCAACACCAATGCCGAACTACTAAGTGTGTTTTTCAATCAACAACAACGTCTAGCAACCTTTGCTTTAACTTAGCCGTTTATTTTGTTGGTAAATAACAAAACAATAAAACATTATGGCACGCACCACTAGACAAACAGTTGTATTCGGAGTTGAAGACTGGAAACGCATCTATCAAACTTTTAGAGAAGCGGACTTCCAGAGCTATGACTTTGAAGCTTTACGAAAAAGTTTCATAGACTATCTACGTCAATATTATCCTGAAACATTCAATGACTACATTGAATCATCGGAATTTATTGCCATCCTGGACGTGATTGCATTCATGGGTCAGGCCATGAGTTTCCGCAATGACCTAAACACCCGCGAAAATTACATTGACACCGCAGAGCGCAGAGACAGTGTGGTTCGACTGGCCAATTTGGTCAGCTACACTCCCAAGCGCAACACAGAAGCACAAGGATATCTCAAGGTATTTTCAGTGCAGACCACAGAAAATGTCACAGACTTCAACGGCAATGATCTTGGCGGCGTCACGGTAAACTGGAATGATCCCACAAATTTCAACTGGGCCGAACAGTTTGCTACCATCATCAATTCTGCCCTGGTGAATACTCAGCGTGTGGGTCGTCCAGGAAATCGCACCACTATTCAGGGCGTGGACACATCAGAATACAGCATCAACTTGGTACCGGGATTCTTGCCGGTGTTCTCGTACAATGCCACAGTGGACGGAGTGAGCATGCCTTTTGAGGCAGTGAATTCTACATCAGTGGGAACACCAACCACAGCACCGTTTGTGTATGAACCTCCTCCGCTGCCCAATGGCATCTTTAATTTGTTGTTCCGCAATGACGCATTGGGATTTGCCAGCGCCAACACAGGATATTTCTTCTACTTCAAACAGGGTGTGCTTCAGAATCAAGATTTTAACCTTGCTGAACGTATTCCCAATCGCACAGTGGATATCAATATCGAAGGTGTGAACAATGAAGATCGTTGGTTGTTTCAACTGGACAATGTGGGCAATGTATCTGCTGAATGGAAATATGTAGAATCTGTATATGCAGCAGCACAAGAACAATTGGCTCCAGATCAGCGCAAATTGTTTTCTGTGACCAGTAGATCAAATGATCAGATCACTCTGACATTTGGGGATGGTGTTTTTTCCAGCGCGCCGGTAGGATTGTTCCGTTGCTATGTTCGCGCCAGCAACGGCCTCACATACATCATCAACCCCGACGAGATGCAGAGCGTAGTCATACCCATCAGCTATGTCAGCAGATCAGGACAGTTACAGACTCTCACATTCACCTGTGGTATCACCACTCCGGTAAGCAATGCCCAGGCCAGAGAAACTCTAGACCAGATCAAACAACGAGCACCGGCCAGATATTACACACAGAATCGCATGGTGAATGGTGAAGACTACACTAACTTTCCATTCACAGCCTACAACAGCATCATCAAGAGTTATGCGCTGAATCGTGCCAGCATCGGCACCAGCCGATATCTTGATCTAGTGGACAACACTGGCAAATACAGTTCCACTAACATATTTGCCAGTGACGGTGCCATCTGGAAAGAAAATCAACTGCCTACATTTTTGTTCACCTGGATCACGAGAAATGAAGTGGCCAGTGTGATCACCAACCAGATACAACCGTTGTTGGTGACCAATGCATTCACACAATTCTACTATGCTAATTTTGTTAGGCCTAACCTGTTGGTGAACAATCTCACTTGGCATCAGAGTACCACCCTGGCCAACGAAACCACAGGATACTTTGTGAATGCATCAGGAAATCCTGCCACCATTGGCACCTACTCCAGCACCAACACCCAATACATACAAGTCAGTAGCCTGGTGAAATTTGCAGCACCTGCTGGCTATTATTTTGATTCCAACAATCGACTCCGACTAGGAGTTCCCACACTGGTATCAGAGCGTCTTGAATTGTGGGCCAGTCCGGTGAGCATATACCTTGATGGTACCAATCAAGGCCAGGGCAATTTTGTCTCGGGGCGATTGAGCGGCCAAGGACCAGTGGTATTGAACAACTTCATACCCACGGGTGCCATTCCGGTGCAGGTAATTCCGCTGCTGATAACAGATATTCCCACAAGTCTCGAAAACAGCATAGCTGAACAGATCTTGTTGTATAGGAATTTTGGCCTGGGATATGATAACCTCACACAGACCTGGTACTTGATCACATCAAACAATCTTGCGGTGGATGCAGAGTTTAGCCTGGCCAACGCACAAAGCACCACCGGTACCAATCAAGATGCAAGTTGGATGATACAGGCTGTGACTGACGGGGTAAAATACACTGTGACCAGTCGTGCATTGGTATACAACTTTGGATCAGTACTTCAAACTAGATTCTTTTTTGAAACCGGAAATCGTATCTTTGACCCAAGAACCGGCAACACTATCAGTGATTATGTAAATGTGTTACGAACCAATAGCCTTCCTGATTCAAATAGTCCGCTGCCCGGTGATATCTATCTCAGCATTATCGGGCAACCTGTGCAATCGGATGGCTTTGTGGACGACTATCAGGTCATAGTCAGCTATCGAGACAGTGACAATGATGGCATAGCCGATGACCCGGATTTCTTTGACGAAATTGTGGCCCCCGATGTGAATCCAACCACCAAGTATGTGTTCTTTGAAAAGACTGTGGACTTTGATAATTTACAACGCTATCTCTTGGTGGAACCGGTACGAGTAAACAGTGATTACGCCACACAAGATGATGTTGAATTGGTCAAGGCCGAATACATCGTCGGACAGATATTCTACGCCTACGACCAGAAAATCTACACCGGCCCCCTCACAGGACAGATTGGTGCGTTCTATGAACTGGTGATCAGTGGTACCGGTGTGCGAACTCTGGTTGATGTCACCGCCAATTGGTTGTCTCGAGTGGGCCGACCCAGTCTGTATTTCCAATATCGACACAATGCTCCGCTCACAGATCGCATAGATCCAGGCACCACCAACATCATTGATCTTTATGTGGTCACACAAAGTTATTACACTGCTTACACCAACTGGATAAGAGACAGCACTGGCACAGTGATTCAGCCAGATGTTCCCACAATCAATGAACTCAGCACAGCCTACCAAGGACTCAACAACTACAAAATGATCTCGGACAATGTGGTGGTAAATTCAGTCACATTCAAGCCTTTGTTTGGCCCCAAGGCAGCAGAAAATCTTCGCGCCACCATCAAGGTGATACGTGCTGCAAACTCAACTGCTAGTGAAAGTGAAATCAAAACTCTAGTGGTGGCCAACCTTGATCAATACTTCAGCATTGCTGCATGGAATTTTGGTGATACTTTTTACTTCTCTGAACTGGCAGCTTATATACATCGAAACATGGGAGGTATTGTGAGTTCTGTGGTACTGGTGCCGTTGGACCCACTGAAATCTTTTGGTGATCTCTACGAAATACGCTCGGCTCCCAATGAGATCTTTGTGAATGCAGCCGGTGTGAGTTCAGTGGAAGTTATCACTGCATTGACATCAAACAACATAAGAACTGCACCAGGCAGCGGAGTGATCTAATGGCTAGAACCAGAAGCGTAGATTTTCTACCACCAATATTCCAGACCAGTACCAACAAACAGTTTTTAGATGCCACACTGGATCAACTGGTGCAAGAACCCCAGTTCAAGAAAACACAGGGATTTGTAGGACGCCACGTGGGTCCGGGTGTGAACCCTAATGATTACTATGTGATCGAACCAGATGCCACTCGAGCGAACTATCAGCTTGAACCCGGTGTGATCAGCCTGGTGCCGGATACCAACGAGATCTCGGATGCTATCACATATCCTGGCATCACTGATGCTATCGGCCGCCAAGGTGGCATCACCAACAATGCTGCAAGACTGTATACCAGTGAATACTACAGCTGGGATCCTTTTGTAAACTTTGACAAGTTTTCCAACTACAGCCAATACTACTGGTTGCCCGCAGGTCCCTTGGCAGTGGATGTGAGTGCTACCACTATCCCCGTCACTGATACATTTGATGTCACAAGAGCCAACAATTACTATGAGTTTTCGGGCATAGCCGGAGAAAACCCCATCATCACTCTGGTACGCGGCGGCAACTACAAGTTTGCGGTAAATCAAGCACCTGACTCTTTCTGGATACAGGCCGAACCGGGTGTGAATGGTGTGTTGCCCTATGCTCCTAATATCAGTTCAAGAACTGTACTAGGCGTTACAAATAACGGTGAAAATTCAGGCACAGTGACTTTTGATGTGCCTTACAAAAACGCACAGCAGTTCTACTATGGCCTAGACCTCATACCCACAGTGCCTGTTGCTGGACAAGTAGACTTACTCACTACCACATTGCAATTTGATCAGGTCAACAATGTGTTCTTGAGTGCATTCTTGGAACAATATCCCGACGGCATTGACGGAATCACCAATCTCCAGAATCGCACCATAGTTTTCACCAATACCACAACTGATCCCCAAGATGGCGGTTGGTTGATCACCACACAATTTGATCCACTGGCCCAGGCATCCGGCAACAACGGATTGCCAGGCAGTTACGATTATCTCACATATGATCAGACCACACCTATCTTGGATGTCAACACCAGATACAGTGTATGGTTGATACAGTATCAATATACCACCAGTGGCGAACCAATACTCAAACTGTCATCAATCACCGCTTGTCCAAATCTCAGCAAGTTCACTGTGATGTTTGGCACTGAATGGAGCACCACACAATGGTATCGCAATGCCGAAGGATACTTTGAACAGATACCGTTGCTGACTGCTGTGCAAGATCTGCTGTGGTACCAGGACGGAACCAATTCAGAAATTTTTGGGCAGATCCGACTGATAGATCCAGCCGATTCAGAAACCATCAATATAGACACTGACATACTGGGCAAGAAAACTTATATTTCTCCCAATGGTGTGACATTCACCAACAATCTACAGATCACGTTCCGTGGCAGTGTGTTACCTACCAGTTACGAAAATCAAACATACTATGTGGCCGGTGTGGGCACCGCTATCCAGCTACTACCGGTCAGCAACTATGTCACTCCCGAAACCTATACCGAGAGTGCCACCATACCATTTGATTCCGTGCCGTTTGATGTGGGAAACTTTGATGGCAGTTTAAATCAGCCTGTGCAGTTAGATTACATAACCATGGCATTAGATAGTCCTGATCTCAATGCCTGGAGCAGATCAAATCGTTGGTTCCACATTGACGTGATCACCGCTTCTGCTGCATACAATAATACCACGGTTGTACTAGACAACGCACAGCGAGCCAAACGCCCGATCATTGAATTCCGTGGCGGCATTAGATTGTACAACATGGGCACTGATGCCAAGCAGCCCGTGAACATCATTGATCTAAGAGAAACTGATGCATTGTCCAACATTAACGGACAACTTGGTTATGCAGTAGATGGATATGTGTTCCAACAAGGAACCAGGGTGATCTTTGCAAGAGATCTAGATGCCCAAGTTCGAGACAAGGTATATGTGGTCAACTTTATTAGCCCAGCTTCTGTACCATTGCCCGACAGCTCATTAAAAGATCAACCCATCATTGATCTTGTGCCCGCCGACGATGCAGTGGCACTGCTTGATCAATGTGTGGTATGTCTAAGTGGTAGCACACTACAAGGCATAACTTTCCGCTATGACGGAGAACAGTGGATTCGCTCACAAGAAAAAACATCAATCAATCAAACTCCTATGTTTGATGTGTATGATCTCAATGGATACAGTCTGAGTAATCGAGTGGTATATCCCAGTACAACTTTTTCAACAACAAAGAATAATCTCGGAGTCACAGTTGGCGGCAGTGCATTGTTCAGCTATGCCGTTGGAACCAGTGGAATAGCAGATACAGTTTTGGGTTTTCCCTTGCGTTATCTCAGCTTGAATAACATAGGGGACATTGTTTTTGACAACAACTTGTACACAGATACATTTATCTACGTCAAAGACAATATTAGCACAACTGAAAATATCAGCATCGGTCATGTGCGTGAATATGCCAATAGAACAGTTTATGAAAAAGAAATCGGCTGGCAAACCGCAGTGGTAAAAAGCAACATCTATCAACAATTCAGTTTTACCTACACCAGCGTGGCCATCACAGGATCTATCTCTGATACCACACTCACAGTCACGGTACCTCCTGCCGATGGGGTATCTTTACAACTGGGACAAACACTCAGCGGCGCAGGCATCACAGACGGCACTGAGATTACCGAGTTTCTTACCGGTACAGGAGGAGTAGGAACATACGCAGTATCATACTCGCAGACTGTGGCATCAGAAGTCATCGCAGTGACATCTCCCCTGATACTGGATGTGGCCGTGGTGCCAACCGGCGCTGTGCCCAGTATCAAGGTGTATGCCACCAGCATATCTCAGAATTACAGCAGCCTGTTCCAAGATCCGGGCACCTACACATTTACCACCACTGATAATACCACGGTCATAAGATTCAACATTACCACAAACATAGTGCCCGGTGATATCATAGAAGTGCTGGCACTGAGCGATCAAGTAAGTGCAGTGGGATTCTATCAGGTACCCATCAATCTAGAAAACAATCCGTTGAACGGTAATAGTCCCAGCTTCACTCTAGGAACCATACGCACTCACTATGACACTATTGGGCAAAACCTAGTGAATCTAACCGGCGCAGTAAATGGTGCCAACAACTCGAGAGATCTGGGCAACATTGTTCCTTATGGACTGAGCATCCTGCAACAGAGTTCTCCCATGACTCTGGCAGGGTATTTCTTCCGAAAACCCGAGTATGATATATTTGCAGCATTGGAATACAATTCAAGACAGTATCAACAATTCAAAGCGCAATTCTTGAATCAGGCTGTGACTGGTGATTATGTAAACATGTCCATTCCAGAAATACTCAATGCAGTGTTTGCTGAACTCAATATTGGCCGTACCAGTGCTAGTCCATTCTACTGGTCCGACATGCTGCCCACAGGTACAGTTTACACTCTGTCACAGACCACAGTGACTCCTATCACTGATGCAGTATTTGATCTCAACCAGGTATTCAATTATACCTCGGCCAATTATCAGGCCCTGTTGGTATATTTGAACGATCGATTGCTCACAAGAAATGTTGAATACATAGTCAGCGTCAATGCTCCTGTTATCACTATTCTGGTGCCACTTGCAGTGGGAGATGTGGTAACCATCCAGGAATACGAAGCAACCTATGGCAGCTATGTGCCCAACACTCCTACCAAGTTGGGACTGTATCCTGCATTCGTGCCGGAAATTTTCCTTGATGAGACTTATGTTGATCCGGTATTTGTGATCCGCGGGCACGACGGATCAATCACCAGAGCGTTCAGCGACTTCCGTGATGAATTGTTGTTGGAATATGAAACTAGGATTTACAATAATCTCAAGTTAGATGGCAACCCTGTGCCACTCACAGCCGTGGAAGTCATACCTGGCGAGTTCCGTGACACTGATTACTCTCTAAGAGAAATCCAGGATATTCTCAACCAGGATTTCTTGACCTGGGTGGGGTGGAACAAACTGGATTACAAAACTCAAGATTATATACAGTCTAATCAGTTCACATGGAACTATTCCACTGCGTCAAACAAGCTCACCGACAATGAACCATTGGTTGTGGGTGCCTGGCGCGGCATCTACAACTATTTCTATGACACTATCTATCCCAACACAAGACCTTGGGAAATGTTGGGATTCAGTCAACGTCCAGTATGGTGGACTTTGCAGTATGGCCCGGCACCGTACACATCTGGCAACTTGGTGTTGTGGGATGATTTGGCCGCAGGCCTGGTTAGAGATCCTGTGGCACCTTATGTGCGCCCTGAATATGCACGTCCACAGTTATTAGAAGTGATACCCGCAGGCAGCGAAGGCGCATTGCTAAGTCCCATGCAGGTTGTGGTAGGAAACTTTAACAGCACCAACTTCCGACGCAGTTGGGTGGCTGGTGATGACGGC
>Ga0114963_10001732_pt1 | contig 14934 bp, 12 predicted proteins | sample C_131016_EF_Meta_FD_87019 | JGI IMG/M metagenome (GOLD analysis project Ga0114963, IMG submission 87019) | Freshwater microbial communities from Lake Croche, Canada to study carbon cycling - C_131016_EF_MetaG | ecosystem: Environmental > Aquatic > Freshwater > Lake | place: Lake Croche, Canada...
CCTCGTCGATGATGACGTACTTGTTCAAGAAGGTACGGCCCCGCATGAAGTTCATGCTCTTGATCTTGATGCGGCTGCGGATCAGCTCCGAGGTGGCGGCGCGACCCCATTCGCCAGCGCTGGTATCCGTTTTCCCGAGCACTTCCAAGTTGTCATCGAGCGCGCCCATCCAGGGGCCCATTTTTTCTTCCTCGGTGCCTGGTAGAAAACCGATGTCCTCGCCCACGCTGACGGTGGCGCGGGTGACGATGATCTCGGTGTAGCGCCTGTCGTCCAGCACTTGGGTCAGCCCGGCTGCCAAGGCCATCAAGGTTTTTCCGGTACCAGCCGTTCCGGTCAGGGTGACGAAGTCAACGTCCGGGTCGGTAAGCAAATTCATCGCAAAATTTTGCTCGCGGTTGCGCGTGGTCACGCCCCAAACGGCGTTTTTTAAATGGTTGAAATCGCGCAGTGTTTTGAGTACCGCCGTATTGCCACGAATTTCGGTCACGCGGGCATAGAGGCTGGGTTCACCAGGTGACTCAAAATAGACAAACTGGTTGATCAGCATCTGCGGCACCGTAGGGCCGTCGATTTTGTAAAAAGTGTGCGGGCCTTGCTGCCAGCTCTCAATTTTTTGTCCGTGGGTAGCCCAGAAATCACCGGGTAAAGCCATAGCGCCTGAGTACAGCAAATCGCCATCTTCCAGCGTTTTGTCGTTCTGATAATCGTCGGTGGCTAGGCCTAGCGCGCGGGCTTTAACGCGCATATTGATGTCTTTGGACACCAGCACCACTTCACGTGGCGCGTGTTGGGTGCGCAAGGCCGCTACCACGCCCAAAATCTGGTTGTCCGCTTTGCCTTGCGGCAGACTGCCCGGAAGGCTGTAGTCCAGCGCGAGAGTTTGGAACATCAGTTTGCCCTTGGCCTCACGTTGGCCGGTGCTATCGAGCTTGAAGCCACTGGTGATGTCGGCGCCCGATGTGCCGGCTAAGGCGTCCAAGGTGCGGCTGGTTTGCCGCGCATTACGCGCCACTTCGGTCATGCCCTTTTTGTGCCCGTCCAGTTCTTCCAGCACAATCATCGGCAGAAAAATATCGTGTTCCTCAAAGCGGAACAAGCACATCGGGTCGTGCAGCAGCACATTGGTGTCCAGCACAAATAGCTTGGCCGGCCCGCTGCGTCGGGTTTTTTTCTCGCCACGGGCGCCTGCCCTGCCTATCGCTTTAGCGACTGAAGACTGCCCGTCGGTCGGCTGGATCCGCTCTTCCACCTGTGGTGCGCGCGCTTGCGGGTAGCCGCTGGCAGGAAGTGCTGCCGTGATGGGGATCACTTGGGCCACCATGGCGGGGATGGTTTGTTGTTCCAATCGGGCGATACGCGCTGGCGCGTTGGCCTCTATTTCGCGGGCTGCGGCAGGCCGCTTAGCGCTGGCCGACTTGCCCTGCGGGTTTGACTTGGAGAGGACGGATGCGGAGAGTTTGTCAGCGGGCTTGGTCGGCGCGGGTGGCAATGGCATGTGGTGTAACTCGGGAAATAAAAAATCAGAAGGTGTTTATTGCCGGACACAAAAAAGGCCGCCTTGGTGTGAGGCAGCCTCTGTCGGGAAAGGTGTCATTCGCTGGCATTGGACCATTATGCATGAGGCCTATGGCAGGAAAATGAAGCGTCTGAAAGGCAAGAATAGGCGTTCAAACCTTGGCGTTGAGCGACTTGACCGCCTGTAAAACCTCTTCCACATGCCCTGGAACTTTGAGGCCACGCCATTCTTCCTTGACCAGGCCGTCGGGACCGATCAGGAAGGTGGAGCGTTCAATGCCTTTTACCTTTTTGCCATACATGATCTTGTTTTTGACCACGCCAAACATGTGGCACATTTTCTCTTCGGTGTCGGCGATCAGTTCAAAAGGCAACTCCAGTCGCGCTTTGAACTCATCGTGTGATTTCATGTTGTCGCGTGACACGCCAAACACCTGGCTGCCGGCCTTGACAAAATCCGCGTAATGGTCGCGGAATTGCATGGCTTCGGTGGTGCAGCCGGGTGTGTTGTCTTTGGGGTAAAAATACAGCACCAAGGTCTTACCAGTGTGCGAGTTGTTGGTAACCCGTATGCCACCGGTGGCATTGGCTTCGAATTCGGGTAGGGGTTTGTTGACAACGATCGCCATAGGGTATTGAATCTCGCGTGCTGGATGTGTCAGGCAAGCCGTTGCGCTGTGGATAGAAAGTATCGCGCCTCGACGTCAACCGACTATTTTACGCTGAAAAAACTGCGGCTTTTCCTTTTGGGCCGGGGCACCCGCACTAGACCAGCAAAGCAGCAATCACCTTGCGCCCTTCGGCGGCTAGGAAATTAAAGGTTCTACAGGCGGCCGGCGTGTCCATTGTTTCCACGCCGATGCGCTGCGCATAGAGGCTAGTTAGCCACTGCGCTTGTGGGAAGCGAAGTCGCTCGCCACTGCCAAAAAGGACTAGTTCGGCGTCCCAATCGGCAAGGCAGTCAAACTGCGCTGCGCCCAGCTGAGCGAAACCCTCGCACCCCCAGGCTTGCCGGTGGCCCATACTACTGAGTAGCATGCTGTGCATCACCTTTTCGCCGTTAATGGCTATCCAGCCCGGTCCGTAGCCGGTGAGACTGGGGCCTTGGGCCTGGTCAGCTTGAAGTTTCATGGTGTGTAAATAGCAGCCTGAAGGTCGGCGTGTGCAAAGCAAAAATGCTGAACTGTGGTCAAATTATAGGTTTCGCCCTTAGTGCGCATGCATCGGAGTGATATTGAAAACCATTCAGAAATCCGCCAAATTAGCCAACGTCTGCTATGACATCCGCGGCCCCATCATGGACCGCGCGCGGCAAATGGAAGACGACGGGCAAAAAATCATCAAGCTCAATATCGGCAACCTAGCGGTTTTCGGCTTTGATGCGCCGGAGGAAATCCAGCAGGACATGATCCGAAACTTGCCCAACTCGGCTGGTTATTCGGACAGCAAAGGGATCTTCGCCGCGCGCAAAGCGGTAATGCATGAGACGCAAAAGCAGGGTATCAAAGGCGTCACTTTGGACGATATCTACCTTGGCAACGGTGCCAGCGAGTTGATTGTGATGGCGACCAACGGCCTGCTCGACGATGGTGACGAATTGCTCTTGCCCGCGCCGGATTACCCGCTGTGGACCGCCGCCGCCAGCCTGTCTGGCGGTACACCCGTGCATTACCGCTGCGATGAGTCCAAGGGCTGGATGCCAGATGTGGCCGACATTCGCGCCAAGATCACGCCGCGCACCAAAGGCATTGTGGTCATCAACCCCAATAATCCCACTGGTGCCCTCTATTCCGACGCACTATTGCTTGAGATAGTAGCCATCGCGCGCGAGCATGGCTTGGTAATTTTTGCCGACGAGGTCTACGACAAAGTGTTGTACGACGGTGCGCGCCATACCGCCATTGGTTCGCTAAGCCAAGATGTGTTGACGCTGACTTTCAATTCGCTGTCCAAAAGCTATCGTTCCTGTGGTTACCGGGCTGGTTGGTTGGCGTTGTCCGGCGACAAGCGCTATGCCAAGGACTATATCGAGGGCCTGAATATGCTCTCGAACATGCGTTTGTGCGCCAATGTGCCGGGGCAGTATGCGATTCAGACCGCGCTGGGCGGCTACCAAAGTATTGACGACCTCGTGTGCGAAGGCGGGCGCCTGCGCCGCCAGCGCGATTTGGCGTATGAGCTGATCACCGCCATTCCTGGTGTCAGTTGCGTCAAGCCGCGCGCCGCCCTGTATATGTTCCCCCGTCTAGATCCCAAGATGTACCCGATTGAGGACGACCAGCAATTTTTTCTCGATGTGTTGCAAGAAACGCGGGTGATGTTGGTGCAGGGAACTGGTTTTAACTGGGAAGCGCCGGACCATTTCCGAATTGTGTTTTTACCGCATGAAGATGATTTGCGCGAGGCGATTGGACGGCTGGCGCGGTTTTTGGAACTATATCGGGCAACGCATGCAACTGCCTGAAACCGAGCTCAGGCCGGCTACGTTGTTAACAGTGTGATTTTTTTATAAGAGCGATATGAAAGCCATTCAAGTAGGTCTTTTGGGCGTCGGTGTGGTAGGCACCGGAACATTTAATGTACTCAAGCGCAATCAGCCTGAAATTCAACGAAGGGCGGGGCGCGGCATTGAAATTACTATGGTGGCTGATTTGGATACTGAGCGTGCCCGGTCCATTGTGGGCGAGGGCGTTGCAGTGGTAGATGATGCCCGCGCCGTGCTTGTAAATCCCGATATTGACATCGTCATTGAGCTGATTGGCGGCTACGGGATTGCCAAGACGCTGGTGATGGAAGCTATCGCGGCTGGGAAGCATGTAGTGACCGCTAACAAGGCTCTGCTGGCGGTTCACGGGACTGAGATTTTTGCAGCTGCGTCGGACAAGGGTGTGATGGTGGCCTTTGAGGCAGCAGTGGCCGGTGGTATCCCGATCATCAAAGCACTGCGCGAGGGTTTGACAGCCAATCGCATCGAATGGATTGCTGGCATCATCAACGGCACCACCAACTTTATTCTGTCCGAAATGCGCAGCAAGGGTCTGGATTTTGCAGATGTACTGAAAGAAGCCCAGCGCCTGGGTTACGCCGAAGCTGACCCGACCTTTGATATTGAGGGCGTGGACGCCGGCCACAAGGTGACCATCATGTCGGCGATTGCGTACGGCATTCCGGTGCAGTTTGACAAGGCCTACGTTGAAGGTATCACTAAGCTTACAACGCAGGATATTCGCTATGCGGAACAGCTTGGTTACAGGATCAAATTGCTGGGCATTGCCAAGCGTCGTCCGGAAGGTATCGAATTGCGCGTACACCCCAGTTTGGTGCCATCCAAACGCCTGATCGCCAATGTCGAAGGCGCGATGAACGCCGTGGTAGTGCAGGGCGATGCGGTGGGTACGACTTTGTATTACGGCAAAGGCGCTGGCTCCGAGCCCACCGCCAGCGCCGTCATCGCCGACCTGGTGGACGTAACCCGCTTACACACCGCCGACCCGGCGCAGCGCGTGCCGCATTTGGCGTTCCAGCCGGACGCCATGAGTGATTTGCCGATCCTGCCCATGAGCGAGGTGGTGACCAGTTATTACTTGCGTTTGCGTGTAGCCGATCAAGCCGGCGTGCTGGCTAAGGTAACGGGCATATTGGCCGAGGCGGACATCAGTATTGACGCGGTGTTACAGCGTGAAGCTGACGAAGTTGATGGCGACAGCGCCAGCCAAACCGATTTGATTATCTTGACGCATGACTGCCAGGAAGCGCGAATGGACGCGGCCCTGGCGCATATGCAGGCGCTGCCCACCGTGCTGCAAAACATCGTGCGCATTCGCAAGGAAGAGCTGGCCTGATGCAGTACATCTCCACCCGCGCCGCAGCAGGCCAGGCAGAGCCCAAGCGTTTTTGTGAGATATTGCTCGAAGGCTTGGCGCCCGATGGCGGCCTGTACTTGCCGATGCATTATCCGCAGGTCGATAGCGACACCTTAACGCGCTGGCGAAACCTGCCGTATGCGGACTTAGCGTTTGAAATTTTGTCGTTGTATGTGGACGACATCCCCGCCGACGATTTGCGCGCCTTGTGCCGCAAAACCTATACCTCAGAAGTCTTCGGTAGCGAGGCGATAGTGCCGCTCAAGCGGCTGGAAGACGGCCTGTACCTCGAGGCTTTGTCCAACGGCCCGACGCTGGCTTTCAAAGACATGGCCATGCAGTTGCTAGGCAATTTGTTTGAATACGAACTGGCTCGGCGCGGCGAAGAGCTCAATATTTTCGGCGCCACCAGTGGCGATACCGGAAGTGCTGCGGAATATGCGATGCGCGGTAAAAAAGGCGTGCGGGTCTTTATGACTAGCCCGGACGGTCGCATGAGCCCATTCCAGCAGGCGCAGATGTTCAGCTTGCTGGATGACAACATCCACAACATCGCCATCCGGGGCGTGTTTGACGATTGCCAGGATTTGGTGAAAGCCGTGTCCAATGACCTGGCCTTTAAGCAGCGCTACAAAATTGGCACGGTCAATTCCATCAACTGGGCGCGCCTGATGGCGCAAGTGGTCTATTACTTTGCCGGTTATTTTCAGGCCACTACGGCTAACACCGAGCGCGTTTCTTTTTGTGTGCCCAGTGGAAACTTTGGCAATGTGTGCGCTGGTCATGTGGCACGCATGATGGGCTTGCCGATAGAAAAATTAGTGGTTGCCACCAACGAGAACGATGTGCTGGACGAGTTTTTTCGTTCCGGTGTCTACCGCGTTCGAGGAAGTGCGGACACGCATGAAACGTCGAGCCCATCGATGGATATTTCCAAGGCCAGCAATTTCGAGCGCTTTGTGTTCGACTTGCTAGGCCGCGACAGTGCGCGTGTGGCTGGCTTATTTGGCGCAGGTTTGGCGCGCACAGGTGCTTTCGATTTACATGCCGAGCCGCTGTTTGCGCAGGCTGCAAACGTCTACGGTTTTGTCAGCGGCAAAAGTACGCACGCCGACCGCATCGCTACCATCCGCGAGACCTGGCGGCGATTTGGCGTGATGGTCGACACCCATACCGCCGATGGCCTTAAAGTCGCGCAGCATTACCGCCAAGTGGGTATTGCCATGGTCGTGCTTGAAACCGCTTTACCCATCAAATTTGCCTCTACGATTGTGGAAGCGCTGGGCCGTGAGCCAGAACGCCCGGCCAAGTTCACAGGGATTGAAGCCTTGCCCAAACGCGTCCAGGTCATGGACGCCGATGTGCGGGCGCTTAAAGCCTATATCGCCTCGGTTTGCGACTGAGCCATCAATATGTTCAAGCCGCCAAGCAGCCCGCTCTTGCCACTGGAAGCCGCGCTGGCGCAATTGCTCGCGACCTTGGACCTTAGGCAGTTGCGCACCGAAATGTGCAGCACCGTGCAGGCCGATGGCCGGGTACTGGCTCAGCAAGTTGTGTCAGAGTTGGAAGTGCCGCCGCAAGACAACAGTTCCATGGATGGTTACGCCCTGCGCTGCGCCGATGTGGCGCCGGGGCGCGCATTACCGGTATCGCAACGCATTCCCGCCGGTAGCCAAGGCGCGCCGCTGCAAGCGGGCACGGTAGCCCGCATCTTCACCGGCGCGCCGATTCCGCAGGGTGCGGATGCGGTGCTTATGCAAGAGGATTGCCTGGAAGTGCAGGGCGCAGACGCTCAAACGCCAGCGATTCAAGTTATGAGGCAGCCGCAGACAGGCCAATGGATTCGCCGCCGTGGTGAGGACGTGACCCTCGGTGCCACGGTTTTGCAGTCCGGTTTGCGCCTAGGCCCCGCCGCGCTAGGCATGGCCGCTAGCGTGGGCTTGGCGCAGCTGCAAGTCGCTTGCAAGCCGCGCGTGGCCTTGTTTTCTACCGGCGATGAACTGGTCATGCCGGGCACGGTGGCGCCGCAGGACATGCCACCGGGCTCCATCTACAACTCCAATCGCTTTTTCCTGGCGGCCTTGTTGCGCCGCATGGGCTGCGAGGTGACGGATTTGGGTATCGTGCCCGACCGCCTGGACGCCACAGTACAGGCCTTGCGGGATGCAGCCCAAGCGCATGATGTGGTGCTCACCAGTGGTGGCGTGTCGGTGGGAGAAGAGGACCATATCAAGCCAGCGGTCCAGCAACTGGGGCAATTGGACTTATGGCAAATTGCCATCAAACCGGGCAAGCCTTTCGCGCATGGGCGAGTGGACGCAGCGCACTTTATTGGGCTGCCGGGTAACCCCGTCTCCAGCTTTGTCACTTTTTTGCTGCTGGTGCGTCCGTTTTTGCTGCGCATGCAGGGCGTTCAGGATGTGGCTTTGCCCAGCCAGCCCTTGCGCGCCGACTTTGATTGGCCGCGCGCTGACCGGCGACAAGAGTTTTTGCGCGTCAAGCGCAACGCGCAAGGCGGGCTGGACCTGTACCCCAACCAAAGTTCGGGCGTACTCACGTCTGTGGTGTGGGGCGATGGATTGGTGGACAACCCGCCGGGGCGCGCAATTGCGCGCGGGGACACGGTGCAATACGTCGGCCTTAGCGAGTTGCTGGGCTGACGCTTTACATTGACAGTTATGCGCATCACCCTCAAATACTTTGCCAGCATCCGCGAGACCATGGGCAGCAGCGGCCAGGCTTACGAGACGCAGGCGCAAACCCTGGGCCAGTTGCGTGATGAGTTGGTGCAAGCCGGTGGCCCGGCAGCGCAGGCGCTGGGGCGCGATAGGGTGCTGCGCATGGCGCTGGACCAAACTCTGTGCGACGAAAGCACCGCTTTGAGGCCGGATGCCGAAGTCGCATTTTTTCCACCCGTCACGGGCGGCTAAGCCGGCAATCGCTGCTGGTTTTTTTATTTGACGCCGCGCCGCCATGAACCCAAACACTGTTTCACCGCAGACCGCTGTCACCGCCCGTGTACGAATTCAAACAGCGCGTTTTGATGTGTCCGAGGAAATCGCGGCCTTGCAGCAGGACGACCCACGCATCGGCGCGGTATGTACTTTTGTAGGCACCGTGCGCGACCGCAATGTGCATGATGCGGCCCATGCCGGCAGCGTGCAGACCTTGGAGTTGGAGCACTACCCCGGCATGACCGAAAAATCGATCGAAGCCATGATCGACGAGGCGCACCAGCGCTTTGATATTTTTGGCGTGCGCGTCGTGCACCGCGTCGGGATAATGCACCCGACCGAACCGGTGGTACTGGTTGCCGCCGCTTCGGCCCATCGCGGCGAGAGCTTCAAGGCCTGTGAGTTTGTGATGGACTACCTGAAAACCCAGGCGCCGTTTTGGAAAAAAGAGCAAGGCCCTGAGGGGGCGCACTGGGTGGATGCCCGCGTCAGCGATGATGCAGCGTTAGCGCGTTGGGGCATCCACAAGCCCAACGCTTGACGATTGACGATTGACGATTGACGCTAGCTGATACCGCGAGTCGCTGCACTCCTCGCGATGAAGGACTTATGCAGGTCTTCGCAAGACCTGAGTCCGCGTCATGCAGGCGCGCGCCTCTAGGCCTCAATGGGTATATATTTTTTTCTGCGTGCGCCGTGCTTGGGCGGCTTCGGCGGCGCTTTCTTCGGGTTCCGGCGCTTCTACTGCGTCCAGCCATTGCGATCGATGTACTGCTTGTTGTAGCAAGTGCAGCAGGCCGTGCACCATAAAGGACTGTAAATTCAGCGTGCAAGTACGCGCCTCCTGCTCCTCGTCCCCGCCGTCTTTAATCACTAATTGGGTCAGGCCATTGGCATGCAAATGGATCGTGACTTCGGTCACCAGCATCGGCAACTCGCCGAGCGGTAGCACGGTGGTGCCGCTTGAATAGGGGGTTTGCAAATCGGCTTTTTGTAAAAAATCCTCTTGTTTGAGGTGAACCAAAATCTTGCGGGATTCTTCGTCCGCTACGGTGACGGCGGGGTCTAAAGCCTCGATGCGCGACACCGTGGTCACTAGCGGCTCTACCAGCTTCACGCCGATGCGGCGGGTCAGCCAAAGCCGCACCTCCTGCTCTTGCACGGTTTTGACCCGCACCAGCAAGCGGTCTTGCCGTTCGTCGTACTGCACATTGAGCTGGTGGATGTTCATTGCTTTGATTTTAGTCAGGGCGGGCCGTCGCATGCTGCTTGAAAATGCAGCACTGGCCCCAAGCTGAGCCCTAACGAAGGATGCCCCATGCGAATTGACAAATTAACCACCAAGTTCCAAGAGGCCCTGGGCGAAGCGCAAAGCGCTGCCCTGGCCCAGGACCATGCCTATATCGAGCCGGCCCATGTGCTGGGCGCGATGCTGCGCCAGGACGATGGCCCCAAGGCCTTGCTCCAACGTGCGGGCGTCAATGTGCCCGCGCTTTTATCCATGGCCGATGCCGTCGCCCACAAGCTGCCACAGGTGCAGGGCCAGGACCAAGTGCAGGTCGGGCGCGATATGGTCAGCCTCTTGCAGGCCTGCGAAAAAGAAGCCATGAAGCGCGGCGACCAGTACGTGGCCAGCGAACTGTTTTTGGTGGCTTTAAGCGAGTCGAAGTCTGAATTTGCCAAGCAGGCTCAGGGTTTGGGCTTGAGCCGTAAAAGTCTGGACGCTGCAATTGCGGCGGTGCGCGGCGGGCAAGGTGTCGATAACGCCGATGCCGAAGACCAACGAGAGTCGCTTAAAAAATACTGCGTGGATTTGACCGAGCGTGCCCGAGCTGGCAAGCTCGACCCGGTCATCGGTCGGGACGACGAAATCCGCCGCGCTATCCAGGTGCTGCAGCGCCGGACCAAAAACAACCCGGTGCTCATCGGCGAGCCCGGCGTGGGCAAGACGGCCATCGTAGAAGGCTTAGCCCAACGCATCGTTGCTGGTGAAGTACCTGATTCCCTCAAAGGCAAGCGGGTGTTGTCGCTGGATATGGCCTCTCTGCTGGCTGGGGCCAAATTCCGCGGCGAGTTTGAAGAGCGCCTAAAAAATGTCTTGAAAGACTTGGCCAAGGACGAGGGCCAAACCATCGTCTTCATTGACGAATTGCACACCATGGTGGGCGCCGGCAAGGCCGAAGGCGCCATGGACGCGGGCAATATGCTCAAGCCAGCCCTGGCCCGTGGCGAGCTCCACTGTGTGGGCGCGACCACGCTGGACGAATATCGCAAATACATCGAGAAAGATGCCGCGCTGGAGCGCCGTTTTCAAAAGATATTGGTCGGCGAGCCCACGGTCGAGGCCACGGTTGCCATATTGCGTGGCCTCAAAGAGCGCTACCAGGTGCACCACGGCGTCAACATCACCGACCCCGCGATCGTGGCGGCCGCTGAACTAAGTCACCGCTACATCACCGACCGGTTTTTGCCCGATAAGGCGATTGACTTGATTGACGCAGCCGCAGCCAAGATCAAGATTGAGTTGGACTCGAAGCCCGAGGTCATGGACAAGCTGGACCGGCGCTTGATCCAGCTGCAAATCGAACGCGAAGCGGTCAAGAAGGAAAAAGACGAAGCCTCGATCAAACGCTTTGCACTGATTAACGAAGAGATCAGCAGCTTGCAGCGCGAAATCGCGGATCTGGACGAAATCTGGAAGGCCGAAAAAGCCACTGCCCAGGGTAGCGCACAAATCCGCGCCGAAATTGATGGCTTGCGCCAGCAAATCGAAACCCTGACGCGCAAAGGCGACCTCACCAAAGTGGCCGAACTTCAATACGGGACCTTGCCCGGCTTGGAAAAGCGTTTGAAAGAAGCGCAAGACACCGAAGCCGGTCGCGCCAAAGGCGGCGAGGGCGGTGCGCCGCAACTGCTGCGCACCCAGGTGGGCGCTGAAGAAAGCGCTGAAGTGGTGGCGCGCGCCACGGGCATTCCGATCGCCAAACTCATGCAAGGCGACCGTGAAAAATTGCTGTTGATGGAAGAGCGCCTGCACCAGCGCGTGGTCGGCCAGGACGAGGCGATAGGCGCGGTGGCCAATGCCATTCGCCGTTCGCGTTCGGGCTTGTCCGACCCCAACCGCCCCACCGGTTCCTTTTTATTTTTAGGCCCTACTGGCGTTGGCAAGACGGAGTTGTGCAAAGCCTTGGCCGGTTTCTTGTTTGACAGCGAGGACCATTTGATCCGCATGGACATGAGCGAGTTCATGGAGAAGCATTCCGTTGCGCGTTTGATTGGCGCGCCCCCTGGCTACGTGGGTTATGAGGAGGGCGGCTACCTGACCGAAGCGGTGCGCCGCAAACCCTATAGCGTGCTGCTGCTGGACGAAGTGGAAAAAGCCCACCCCGATGTGTTTAACGTGCTGCTGCAAGTACTGGACGATGGCCGCCTGACCGATGGGCAAGGCCGTACCGTGGACTTTAAAAATACCGTCATCGTCATGACCAGCAACATCGGCTCGCAATTGATTCAAAGCATGGTGGGCCAGGACCGCGAAGATATCAAAGACGCAGTGACGGGCGAATTGAAAAACCATTTCCGGCCTGAATTTATTAACCGGATTGACGAGACCGTGGTTTTCCACGCGCTGGACGCAAGCCACATTGCCAATATTGCAAAGATACAGCTGCAAACCTTGGTGGATCGCTTGGCGCGTATGGACTATGGGCTGGAGGTGTCGGATGCCGCTGTGGCGGAACTGGCCAAAGTCGGTTTTGACCCGGTGTATGGTGCCAGACCGCTCAAGCGCGCGATTCAGCAGCGCTTGGAAAACCCACTGTCTAAATTGCTCTTAGAAGGGCGCTTTGTGCCCAAAGACACCATCCACGTTGGCGTGGACCCGATCCGCAATCCGGGCCAGTTTTCGTTTAACGCGAATTAGCGCTCAGGGGGCGGCAGTGCTGCCGGCCTGGACGCGGCGGGCGCCGTCGTAGCGGCGCGTCCAGTAGGTCAATCCCATGTCCTCGACGCGCACTTCGGCGCCGGGCTTGGGCGAATGGATGAATTTGCCATTGCCCACATAAATTCCGACGTGGCTGAAAGCATGGCGCATGGTGTTGAAAAACACCAAATCGCCGGGTTTGAGTTCGGATTTGTCGATCGTTTGGGTGGCTGCGGCTTGCTGCGCCGCGCTACGTGGCAGCACCAGGCCGACGGTTCGCTCATACATGGCTTTGACAAAACCACTGCAATCAAAGCCACTTTCGGCAGTATTGCCGCCCCGGCGGTAGGGAACACCCAAGAAGCCCATGGCACCTACCACGAGGTCGGATGCCTGACTTTGTACATGATTGCCCGCCTCGCTAATGCGGCCGAGCAAGCCTTTGTCATTAAGGGATTTACCTAAATCCTCGTTGGCTGGCGCAGTTTGCGCAACGCTGACGCTACAGGCAAAAACCAGTAATAGGGCTAGGCGGCTACGTAAAAACATATTCTCACTATAGTGACTCAAGGGTGCTAAGTCAACTGAAATTTACTTTAAATAAGAATTGCAAGTTATTGATTTATATAAGTAAATAAAAATCAAACAAGGTTTTCTGGGGTGCGTCTCAGGCTCGACGCATTGCGCGTTACCTGGAGCGCCAAGCGCGGGGCATCTCCAAGCCGTAGCGTCGCAACGGTACGTGCCGGAACCGGTCTACTCGTTATGCTCTGCGCTTTTAGCCATCGGAAAGAATCCCCATGCTGCTCGATGTTGAGGAAAGCCAGTTGGTGCTGGTGGACTACCAGGCGCGACTTATGCCAGTATTGTTTGATGCGCCGCAAGTAATGGCTAATGCAGTGCGTCTGGCGCGCCTGGCAGCACTGGTGCAAGTACCGACCGTGTTGCTAGAGCAAAGCCCAGATCGACTGGGGCCGACCGCCCAGCCTTTGCTCGAGGCGACGCAGGCGCTAACCGCCGCGCGCCTTTTGCGCAGCCTTCAAAAAACCCATTTCAGCGGCGTGGAGGAAGGCTTATCCGAACTTTTGCGTCCGTCGGTCAAACCGGCAGGTGGCAATGCACGCAGCCTGCCCAAGCATTTGCAAAAACCGGCGCCAGAGCAAAACCTCCGCCCGTCCATTGTGCTGGCCGGTTGCGAAGCCCATGTTTGCCTGCTGCAAACCGCCCTGGCGTTGCTAGAGGACGAGTTCGAGGTCTGGGTGGTGACCGACGCCTGCAGCTCGCGCACCGAGCGCAACCGCGACGCCGCCTTTGACCGCCTGGCCGGGGCCGGTGCCGAATTACTGACCACCGAAATGGTGGCCTTTGAATGGCTGCGCCATGCCGACCATCCCCAGTTTCGCGCGGTGCAGGCGCTGATTAAGTAAGTGCTTCCATGGGGTTGATGCGCTTGCCCTAGTCAGCCGCTAGCAAGTTGCCTGTTCATAATCCGCCCAGCTACGCGACCCCGGCGTAGAACATTATGTGGAGACCGATATGCCCGATTACCAAGCTTTTCACCGCCGCTCGATCGACGACCGCGACGCCTTTTGGGCAGAGCAGCCACAGCGCATCGATTGGCAGACCCAGCCCACCACGATTTGCGACTACAGCAATCCGCCTTTTGCGCGCTGGTTTGAAGGTGGCACCACCAACCTGTGCCACAACGCAGTGGACCGACACCTCCAAGACCGGCCCGACCAGACCGCTTTGATCGCCGTATCTACCGAGACTGAAAGCGAGCAAACTTATACCTTCCGCCAACTGCACACCCATGTGCAAACCATGGCTGCGGCCTTGCAGGACTTGGGCGTGCGTAAAGGCGACCGGGTGCTGATTTACATGCCCATGGTGGCCGAGGCTGCGTTTGCCATGTTGGCCTGCACGCGAATCGGTGCGATTCACTCCGTAGTGTTCGGTGGCTTTGCCTCGGTATCGCTGGCCTCGCGTATTGAGGACGCTTCCCCCGTTGTGGTGGTCAGTGCGGATGCGGGCTCGCGCGGCGGCAAAGTGGTGCCTTACAAGCCTTTGCTGGACGAGGCGCTGGCTTTATCCAGCCACAAACCGGAGGCGGTGTTGCTGGTGGACCGCCAATTGGCACCCATGGCCATGACCGCCGGGCGGGACCATAGTTGGACCAGCCTGCAAGCCAAACACCACAATGCCGTTGTGCCCTGCGAATGGGTCGATGCCACGCACCCCAGCTACACCTTGTACACCAGCGGCACCACCGGCAAACCCAAAGGCGTGCAGCGCGACACCGGCGGCTATGCCGTGGCCCTGGCAGCGAGCATGGAAACCATTTTTTGCGGTAAGGCCGGTGAAACTTATTTCTCGACCAGCGATATCGGGTGGGTGGTCGGCCATAGCTATATCGTTTATGGCCCCCTAATCGCCGGTATGGCCACCATCATGTACGAGGGCCTACCTACCCGGCCCGACGGCGGTATTTGGTGGAGCCTGGTGGAAAAATACAAAGTTACTGTGATGTTCAGTGCGCCTACCGCCATACGGGTGCTGAAAAAGCAAGACCCGGCCCTGCTCAAGCGCTACGACCTCAGTAGCCTGCGCAGCCTGTTCCTGGCCGGGGAACCGCTCGATGAGCCGACAGCCCAATGGATTAGCGATGGCTTAGGCA
>Ga0114963_10001735_pt1 | contig 14927 bp, 14 predicted proteins | sample C_131016_EF_Meta_FD_87019 | JGI IMG/M metagenome (GOLD analysis project Ga0114963, IMG submission 87019) | Freshwater microbial communities from Lake Croche, Canada to study carbon cycling - C_131016_EF_MetaG | ecosystem: Environmental > Aquatic > Freshwater > Lake | place: Lake Croche, Canada...
CTGGTTCAATAACTGGTTCAGATATCTCTTCTACGACTGGTTCTACAACTGGTTCAATAACTGGTTCAGATACCTCTTCTACGACTGGTTCAATAACTGGTTCAATAACTGGTTCAATAACTGGTTCTACAACTGGTTCGCTAACAGGTTCGCTAACAGGTTCTACAACTGGTTCAATAACTGGTTCAATAACTGGTTCAATAACTGGTTCGCTAACAGGTTCTACAACTGGTTCGCTAACAGGTTCTACGACTGGTTCTACAACTGATTCTACAAGTGGTTCTACAACTGGTTCTACAACTGGTTCTACAACTGATTCTACAACTGGTTCAACCACAAAATCATAAACGTATTCAAAAATTGACTCAGAAACTGGTTCAGAAACTGGTTCAGAAACTGGTTGCGATACCTCTTCTGTGACAGCTACATTATTTAATGGTTGAACTTGTTGTAATATATTATTTGGTGGAACTTGAAAACTTTTTGCGTTGGACTCTAACCATTGTTTTGTATTTTTAACAACAAATAACCTTTGAAAAGTATCTGTCAATAAATTCATATTACCCTTAGTATTATATATATATATAAAATTATTAAATGCTTTAAACACATTAATATTTTTATATATATATAAATTGTTAAAGTTAAAAGGTGGTTTGTTTGTTCTTTTATTTACTAAATTATGAAACATATAAATAACATTTTTAAAGTCTGTTTTACTATTTATTTTATTTATATTTATGTTATTTAGATATTTTGTTGCGTGTTGGGAACATTCTGGACACGGCAAATAAGCACAAATGCTTTTAATTATTTGAAATAAATGAAATTTTAATAACATAAATCTTGAATCATAAATATTTTCAACTAATGTATGAAAAAAAACCCAAATAGGTGGTCCCCATACTTTTAACTGCGCCATAATAATATACTTGACTATATAAAAATTTAAAGAAAATAACACTAATTCTTTTAATGGATGCAAAAGAGCAACTAATAAATAATATTAAAGAATGGTTAAAATACGATACAGAAATAAATAAATTAAAATTAACAATTAAAGAATTAAATGATAAAAAAAAAATATTAACTGAAGATTTAGTTACTGTTATGAAAAATAATTCAATAGATTGTTTCGATATAAATAATGGAGCATTAACGTATAAACAAACAAAAGTTAAAAAGCCCCTAAATTCTAAAACACTTTTAGTAACATTACAAAAATATTATAAAGATAACCCCAATGTTGCAGATGAATTAACTAAATATATAATGAATAATCGCGAAGAAAAAATTAAAGATATAATTAGTATTAAACGTAGTTAAATAATAATTATTATTATAATGAACATTCAAGATGAATTTATCAAAGATGAACTTAGTGAAGATGAACTTAGTGAAGATGAACTTAGTGAAGATGAACTTAGTGAAGATGATGCTATTGAAAATAATGATACAAAAATAATAAAATATAAGGCTTTAACATTTTTACATAATAATTACGATGATTTAGATAAATATATTAACATCGTAGCTTATAAAATTAACAACACAGAACAAGAACCATATCTATCATTCATGTTAATAAAAGAAAATGCTTATTGGGATAATTTAACATTTCCTGTTTTATCATTGAGTAACATAAGTAATGTAGAAAATAGTATAAAAAATTTGGTGTATTTATATTTGAATATAAATAGTGATATCCTCATGTTTAATGAGAACACCGTTGTAAAAGGTTGTTATAATTATAAAAACGAGAGATATATATTTATAGATATAACATATATTGAGAATAATACTGACTTATTATTTAAATCAAATATAGTATGGTTTGTATTACCGGATGAAATTATAAATAAAAAACACGTATGTAATATACACATTAACAAAAATGTAACAGACTTTTTTTTGAATAATTCACATTTTTTATTTTTATATGATTCATATGATACACAATTAACTCCTCCGTGTGTAGTTTATAATGCAAGTCTTGAACAAAAAGCATATTTTAATTTTATTTTTGGTAGTATAAAACAAGAATCCATATTTGGTAGACATTATTATTTTACAAACTTACAAAACGCAATTAATGAAAGTATTAGTAATAAAGATGCAAACAGTATAAAAAATAAAAAATGCATAATCAGATATGCATTATTTTTAGGAAATTGTTTGTATGATACAACAGATTTAACCAAAGAAAATAAAAGAATTGATGATATATTAAGTAATACTAACTATGATAGTATATTTTTTGAATCAGATAAATTAACAAATTCTTTATTATATGTTGTAAAAGATTATAATAGACAAACATCATTATCATATCATTATATAGATAATAGACAACTAACTGAAAATTTTGAAGAAAATTACAATTACAATTATAAAATACAATAAATAAAAATTATTCTTAGTTAATACTATAACACTCGATGGACAACATAACAATAATAGGATTATCAGTTATATTTTTTTATAGTTTAATTCAAATATTAAATTTTTATGGTGTTAGTGTTGATGTTTATGGTGTTTATGTGTTGTTTTATATATTTATAATAATTTCAATAATTGTACTACCGCACGACTATACAAAATTATAAATTATACTGTATAAATTATAAATTATACAGTATTATTACTATTATTTAACAAGTAATTTTTTATTGTTAAAACATCAACTTTATCGTTTAAACTATCATAAACTTCACTATCTAAAGGCATTCTATTATGTATTGTTTTAAATAAATTAATAAAATCACTTATCGTTTTATTTTTATTTTCAACCGTGTCAACCAATTTAATTAATTCTAATTCTATTAATTTATCTGGTTTTTCTACATTAACAAACCAAGGGTTTCTGTAGTAATTTGTCGGTATAAATGAGTCGCATATTTCAGGTTTTGTTATTTTTTCATAAATATCTTTTTGTTCAAAGTGTGATTTAAACATATTTAAAATATTATTAGGAATATTTGGACTAGTTTCTATTAATCTATCATATTCTTCTTTACAAAACTTCATAAAATGTGTTATATCTATTCTCTCATCAGGGTGTTTCCCTAACTCAATTTTTATATTTCTATAAAATTTGTCCCAAGATATGCTACTAACTCTATGAGATTCATTCAACTGAGCAATTTTTAAATATTGTGCAATAGTAGATATAATACCTGCGCTAATATTACAAAACCCAACAATCATAAAAAAATATGACTGATAAATAATAGGCACTTGTTGTTGTGCAAAGTTAGCTGTGCCGGTTAAAGTAGAAATAATAATAACCGGAATTGTAAATAATGTATTATACGTGGAATATGAATTATGTGCTTTTAAATGCAACCATCTATAACACATTGCTCTATCACCCCATTCAGTCATTATTTTTTCGTGGTCAATAGTCCATTCAACTTTAATATTTAAAGTTTTATTATCTGTTTCATTAAGACTTGTAGAATTATTTATACTCATATTTATATGGAAGAAAAAATAACTACAATTGAAAGTAATATCCAAAAAATTCAAACATATTATATATGGGTTACTGATAATTTTGAATTATTAAAACATAAAATAGATGAATTAAAAAATCTCTATGTTAGTTTAGTTAATGCAAATTTAAATAGTGATTTTATATTCAGTTTAGATTCTTTTAATTTTCAAGGTAAATTGTTGGATATCGAGTATAACGATATGGCGGAACTTTTTATAGTTATAAAAAATAAAATGTATGGTGAATACTATAAATTAAATAAAATAATACTACAATATATTATAAAAGAAAATATAAAAAATTTAGAAAATATTAATTATAAGCAGTTTCCTACATATAATGATGTTGAATTATTAAAGGAATATACATCTGATTCTATAATAGAGACTCAAGAAAATATACAAGTATTAATAAAAATTATATTATCATTTATTAGTTATAAAGAATCTGAGTTACATAGTCATATTCAAAAGCAAAATAATGGATATAAAATAAATAATTTTGTATCAACTTGTAGATATCAAATTAGCATATTTCAAGAGAAAGTTAACCTGTTTATTTCTTATACAGAATATTTCAATAAATTACATATTAACTATTTAAAAAGATTTATTTCTAAAATCAATATGACATTGGTTGATATAGATGTTTTTGAATGCCCAAAAAAATATATGGATAATGCTAATGATGATAATGATAATGATAATAATTGTAACCATAATAATGATAACGATAACAGTGATAATAATGATGAAACATCAACCCTTTCTTTATATACTTCTGCATCATCAAATGATGATAAAAGTGTTGAGGAAGAATACGAAAAATGCATTAAAGAGGACAACCAAATTGTTAATTACGACGACCACCACATTAAAGAAGATAATCAAATTGTTAAAGAAAAAAGACAAGATGACAAAGAAGACAATGAAAATATTCAAGAAGACAATCAAAGTATTAAAGAAGACAGTCAAAGTGTTAAATCAATTGCAGTTTCTTTATCAAAATACTATAAAGGAGATTTAAAAACAATAAATTATAAAAATGAAATGCTTCAATAACTATAAAAATATGTGTTCTTGTATCTCTTTATATTATTTTCAGGATAATATAAAAAAAATGAATTAAAGAATTGCATTAATATTAATATAAAGCACCATGCAAAAACGTATAAATAATAAGGTAGATAGTTATTTAGTAGAACTTAAAAATGAAATTGTTAAAAAAGGTACAGAATTAAATATTATTGATAAGAGTGAGTTCAATGAATTATTTAAATTTATATCTTACTATGATAAACTTACATTGAATAAAGAAGATTTTATGAAAAGAAAAAGAATTAAAAATAATGTACCTATTTATGACAGATGTTGTTCAAAGCGTGCGAATGGAGAACAATGCACACGTAAAAAACAAGTGGGTATTGATTTTTGCGGAACACATTCAAAAGGAACGCCTCACGGTGTTATTGATATGAAAAATGATATAAAAACGAGACCTCAAAAAGTTGATGTGTGGGTTCAAGATATTCGTGGTATATTATATTATATCGATAATAATAATAATGTATATCAGCCAGAAGACATAATAAATAATAAAACAAATCCTAAAATAATAGCTAAATATATTGTAAATGATGATAAATACTTTATTCCAGAATTTAATTTATAAAAATATAAAAATATAATTATAAATTTTACTTGTGTAGTGCTTTTTTTTACATTATAATATTATATGGATGAACAATGTAAAAATATTCTTAATTTGTCTGGTATAGAGTTTAATGAATTGTCTGAGATAAATAATTATATAGTTTCAAGAGATATCCTTATTTGTGATAAAACATATGAAAAAGTTAAACCATATATTCAAGAACTAAAAAATATATTTAGTTCTTCTACAATGACTTGTTTACACAAAAACACAATAATAAAACAAAAATGGCCTTTACTGAATTTAGTAAGACAAATACTTTCGGTATATAATTATATACTTATACCAATAAGAAAAAGCAATGGATACACTAAATGTGGAAAAAAATTATATAAACGTTATTTTTGTATTCAACATATACACCCTTGAACAGTTTGACTAAAATGTAATTTGTATTTTTATTGACATAATTTGAAGTAACTTTTTTAGTTAAAATTAGTTAAACAACATAAAAATAAATTCTTGATATACTGTACTATATAACTAAAATGGGTAAATATAGTTGTGAAAAATGTGCTAAATTCTTTTCTCAAAAATCACACTATGACAAACATATTAGTCGTAAAAATCCTTGTGAAATACAAACAGACAAGATAAAGGCGTTAGTAGAAAAGGCAGTTGAAGAAAAGTTGATTGAATTAAACAACAAAATGAATTCAAATAATATTGAAAGTAATATTACAATCAACATTACAGAACAAATAGAAACTTCAAAAATGAAATTGGAAAATGTTGAACCAACAACAGAACAACAAATACAGGCAAATATAATAGACTACTCAGCAAAAACGCGCGCCGAACTGATTATAATTTGTAAAGAAAAATGTATAAAGGGATATAGTGGAAATAATAAGAATTGTATTATAAAAATGATATTAGATTCTTATGTATCAAAAATTGATGTAACAAAAACTATAGAAAATGAGATTATTGTAGAACCGTCTATTAATGTAGTTTCAAATAAACTAAAAATGATTGATTTGTTTGCTGGGACAGGAGCGTTTTCATTAGCATTTGAAAGAACAAATGCTGTAAATATTGTATTTGGTAATGATATGGTAGAGCATTCTAAGAAGATTTATGATGAAAACTTTAATCATAAACTTACACTAAAAAATCTAAATGAAGTTAATGTTGAAGATATACCATCTCATGAAATATTAACAGGAGGGTTTCCTTGTCAGCCATTTAGTATTGCTGGTCTTCAAGAAGGATTCAATGATGAACGCTCAAATGTATTTTGGAAAATATTGTCTATCATTGATTATCATAAACCAAAATGCGTTATATTAGAAAATGTGAAAAACCTTGTTTCACACGATGAAACTAAAACATTCCATACTATAAAAAGTAATCTTGAAGAAAGAGGATATCATATATGTCATAAAGTCTTAAATACTGCGGACATTACAGGTATTCCACAACATAGAGAACGAATTTATATTGTTTGTATAAAATCCAAAAATGCGTTTGATAAATTTAGTTTAGATTTCCCTAAAATTGAAAAGAAGAAAATAACAGAATTTCTTGAAAAAGAAGTTCCTACAAAATACTATTATACTGATAAATCAATCACGTGGGACCTTGTAAAAAGTAGTGTAGTTAAAAAAGATACAATTTATCAATATAGAAGGGTATATGTAAGAGAGAATAAGAGTAGTGTATGCCCTACATTAACCGCGAATATGGGTGAAGGAGGGCATAATGTTCCCCTTGTAATTGATTCAAACGGTATTCGCAAACTAACACCAAGAGAATGTTTTAATTTTCAAGGGTTTCCATCTTCTTATAAATTACCACAACTAAGTGATTCTAAACTTTATAAACTTGCTGGAAATGCAGTATCTGTTCCAGTAGTACAGCTAATTGCGAATAGAATTATTCCGTTGATTCAAGAGGAGTAAATATATCATCAAATGTTCCTTCATATACTTTACTACAATATGTTTCTATCTGAGGTTTTAAAGAGTTCCAAGTTATACGAGGGCGCCGTCCTTGTTTAGTTTGGTCTTCAAATGTTTGAGTTTTACTTACTTTAATATTTCTCCATTCAGGAGAAGTTCTTTTTAAGGGAATTCTATATAATATAAAATTATCATTTATCCATGATCTTGCATCTAGAAAGTATATGATATCCCATTCAGATGTGGGTGTAAATGATGATGGACCATCACTTGTAAAACACTTGCATTCTTGTTTTCCTTCTTTTTGTGATTGTAAATCGCCCTTTTTACAATTCCATATGGTTGTTTTATCATTTAGTTTATTATGAATTATTTGTTTTACTATATTTTCACTAATATCTTCGGGAATAGAAGGAAACCTTACATGAACACCTAATTTTTTGGTTGTATTTATTCTTTCCATTACATATAATTTATGTAATTCATATTGTTGTTTTAGTAATTCTTTTGTATAAGTGTCTTCAGATGGGGTTACTTTTACATTTGGTTTAACTTTACATATTGTTTTGATTTCAGAGAGAGCTTTCGTATAATACTTCATATTTGATTATAATTACTATAATACTGAATTGTTTAAGTAATAAATTTCATTTTTTTATTACATCGACCAAAAATTAAAAAATAAATTACAACTTGTAACATAATAATTAAGTTATTATATATATATATATATGCCAAAGTTAACTTCTGAATTTTATAATTTATCAAAAACAATACAAACAAAACAATATATTGAAACAGGGACTTATTTAGGTGATGGAATTAAACGTGTGCTGAACGATTACGAAAATATTCATTCCATAGAACTTTCTGAAACCTGGTATCAATATAATGTAAAACAATTTGAAAATAATAATAATGTTAAAATGTATTTAGGCGATTCAAAAAAAATATTGCCAGAATTATTGCAAACCCTTAATGAACCCATTACTATATATTTAGATGCACATTACAGCGGAGGAACAACTGCTTTTGGTGAGGAAGAAGTGCCTTTATTAATTGAACTTGAAATATTGAAACAGAGAGAATATGACGATATAATTATAATCAATGATTGTAGATTATTAGGAAAAACTGGTATTTGTGGAGCTGGTGATAATGACTTGGTTTATCCTACAATGACATATAATTGGAGTAACATTACCGAAAATAATATTATAAATTTAATAAAAGAAGGATATATTTTATTAAAAAATGATAATCATAATTATACAGATGGAACACAAGACCAATTTATACTAGTTAAACAAATGTAAATCTAGTTATAAACATATATTAAAATGTTAAAAAGTGTAAAATAAAAAATAAAAACTGTTTGTATTTGTATAATAAATCATATAACATATGTGGTTTATTATATTTGTAAAATATTGTTAGGAACCTATGTATATTTAACCAATGAATCAATATATGTTTTGTCATATACTCCAATAATAGTAGTTCTATCCCAAGTGCTATAATTAATAATTACTTTTTCAGGTTCTACAACTATACTAAGACAATACTCTATTGGTTCTCCTTCAAATTTAAATGGTGCGCTATATCTTAATAAATTCATATTTTCATCAAATACGGAAATAATATGATAATAGTGTCTTGGTTGTTCATAAGATACGATATGTCCTATAAACCATATTTCTGTTTCTGCAGTATTACTATTATTATTCATACCATTTTGATACTTAAAACCACACGTAGAACCGCGAACAAATGAAAATATTTTAGGAGTATTTTTTGTTTCTACAAGTACAATATGTTTTTCACGATTATTCAAATGACAAATTTGCAATGGGTGCCAATTATAAATAATATGAGTTTCTTTATTAAATTCAACATATACCCAGTTTTTTTCGCAATCTGTATTTTTAAAAGTTTGATGTATTTCATTATAATGCAATGTTGTGTTGTTTAAATCGTATTTACCTTCTACAACACCCAATTTATTATTTGAATGAAAACCTGTACCAATAAACAATAACTCATTTGTTACAGAATCTTCAAATATACGAATATCCTCAATTCCTATATATTGCCGATTATTATAGACAATGTCAAAATATTTTGAGTTTAGTTTATTCAAATTACTGTCCAATTCAATAAACTGGTTAGATGTTATTATATTTTTTTCACAATTCAAATAAAACCCTTTTTCATTTATATAATAGTTTACAAACCGCACATTTAATAAATATCCATCTGATTTTTTATTTTTAATTAAACAGCTAGATGATGATGTCATTTTAACCGCATCGTCTTTAATATTAACAACCAAACTATCATTAAAAATTAATTTATTTATAGGTTTTAAAATATCTTTATAAAACTTCATATTACTTAATAAGTTCATTGAACATTGAGAATTATTACTATTATTTAAAATTTTAATGATTGAATCGTTTATGTTATGAATTCCAAGGTAAGATGCAATAATTGCATATTCACTTTCAATCTTGTAAGTATATACATCACTATGATAAAATAAATACTGTTCTCGGTCAACTTTTTGGTCCAATATTGTCTTACTTAATCTATAAAAACAAAAGGCTAGGTTATGCTTTGAAATTTCTCTATAGTAACTTATAATTTCATACATATTTTCTAATCGGTCTGGTTTATAATTAAACGCCTCTAGCCAAGAAGCAACTGCATCATTCATTTTGGATAATCCTTTATAACAAAGACCTATTCTATACTTACTATACCAAATTTCTTGATCCCAACCGCCAAGGTCTACTCTTTTATTATAGTATTCAATCGCTTTATCAAAGATTCCAGTGTCAAAATAACTATTAGCTAAATAAAAATGGTATCTGTCATTATTTGGGCTTTCTTTAATACCATCTAATAATAAACGAATATCTCTTTCATATTTATCAGTTTTTGCACCACCGTCATTGATATCTAATATAAACAAATCATCTTTATTTATCGCAACATGTCGTGAATTATCTGGGATATTAACATACTCGTGCGTCACTCCTGTATAACTAAATAGGCCATTATTTTTAACAAATCTTATATTTTGATAATAAAAATCCACATTTCCTTGCAAAATAAAACAAGTATCATAGTTTAATAAAAAATCTTTTTTAAAATTAGTAATCTGTAAAAGCATATCTGCATCTAACAATAAAACATAATCAGACATACCAACACAGGCTTTCAGTGCGTGGTTTCTGTTATAAGCAAAGTTTTTGAAGGGTTCTTTTATTATTTTTCCGGTAATTTTATGATTTTTAAAAAAATTAACAATTACTTCTTCTGTATTATCTGTAGAACCAGTATCACATATACAATAACAGTCAATAATTGGTAATACAGATTGTAATAAACGTGTTATAATTTTACTTTCATTTTTTACAATCATATTCAAACATATTGTTGGAGTTGGTGTCATAATACATTTTATAATATAATAGTTTTTAAATTAATTATCATTAAATGTATAATTACGCAACCTAAAAAATAAAAAAATAAAAAAATAAAAAATAAAAAATGCTTTATGTAATATAATTTGCTTCATACATCACGATATAAAAACATATCCAATAAAATTAAGACACGCAAAACCAAGAAGAAAATTTTATAAGTTCTCACATAAAAATTGCAAGTTAAATGAGAAAAGTATAATATATTTTTGTCTCTGTTTTATTTTTGTTCAATGTAATATATAAATGGCTAATACTAGATTTAATTATGACCCGTGTAGAACAAAAAAAGACTTACAACAATCAACTGGACCAGGAAGATGGATTTTAAATGTACCTGGAAATGGTTTAGAACCTTCATACATAGAAGACCCTCAAATTATTCTTCAAAAATGGGGTGCAAACTTGAGAACAAATACAATAAACTTAGAAAGCGAATTAAAGGGTGTATCCCGACGCTTAAGTAGAGATTGTTTAGGAAAAGACCAATACCAAAATTTTCAAGTCAAAAGTAAAAGTATAAATTATCCTTCTTCTAATAAACTAACAACTGGTCAGTCTAGAACGACTAATCCTGCGTGGTGGTATCGCGACCTTGAACAAGTTGATTGGTATTATTTGCCGTTAAACCCGCAAGAAAATACTTGTTTGCCTTTTCAGAATAATTTAAGTACAAGAATTTTAGAAAAGGATAATTACGTGCCAAAAAGAGATTGTATTATAAATGATTTAAGCGATGCACAAACAATAAATTTCAATACAATGAGGGCTACATATATAAGTAACTCAAATACTTTTCAATAAATAAAAGTTTGAATTAGTTTATATAAAAATATTATACAAATATATATATAATTATGGAATTTGCAATCCCTTTAATAGCATTAGGTGGAATATATGTTGTATCAAATCAAAATAATAATAAAAATAGTAAAAAAGAAAAACATTCAACCTCCGAAACATTCACAAATATGGGAACTAGAAGCAATCTGGCAACACACACTGATAATTATTTGCCTAATACAAATGTTGCCCCGCAAAATTATCCAGTTACTAATTTAAATCAGTTATCCGATACTGTGCAAAATTACCCAAATCCTAATACTGCTACAGATAAATATTTTGACCAAGATTTATACGAAAAAAAAGTAAGAAAAGGAGACAGTGTAGGTCAAACCCCACAACAAATATACTCATTAACCGGTAATTATTTAGATACCGAACAGTTTAAACATAACAATATGAAGCCCTTTTTTGGTGCTAAAATAAAAGGATATACATATGATTCTCAAATCGCTGAAACAGTATTAGATAACATGAATGGAAGTGGTTCGCAAATAATAAAAAAAATAGAACAAGCACCATTATTTAAACCACAAGAAAATATGCAGTGGGCATTTGGAGCACCAAATAATAGTGATTTTTATCAGTCGAGAGTAAATCCTGCAATGAAAAATAATAATGTAAAACCGTTTGATTCTGTTTATGTTGGTCCTGGTTTAGATCAAGGATATAACGTGAATGGTAGCAACGGGTATAATTCTGGTATGGAGGCGCGCGAAAAATGGTTGCCTTACACAGTAGACCAATTAAGAGTTACTACTAATCCAAAATTAGAATATGAATTGACAAATCACGAAGGACCTGCACAATCGGTTATTAAAAATGTAGGATTATTAGGTCGTGTTGAAAAGCAAAGACCCGATACTTTTTTTATTAATAATCAAGAACGTTGGCTTACAACAACGGGTGCAGAGAAAGGCGAAACTTTAAGATCTATTCAAGAATTAGGTATAGTTAAAAGAAACGATGCTGATAATGATTATAAAGGTCCTGCCGGTATGATCAGTAAACAAGCGCCAACAGCGCCTGAAAATTTTGAGCCAAGTAAAAGGGTCGAATTAAAGGCGTGTGATATCTCAGTTTCTACTGCAGTTGGAAGAGGGCCTATAACTGACGGCGAAAAAAGAATTCAGAGTTTTACAAATTATTCAAATCATAGAACTACAATCAAACAACCAGAAACTCATAGAAGCGGTTTTAGTGGCGCTATAGGAGCTGTTATTGCCCCATTATTGGATATATTGAAACCCACAAGAAAAGAAGAGGTATCCAAAAATATGCGCATTTATGGAGATGTAGGCTATAAAGTTCCTAGTAATTATGTAATCAATCAAAATGATACAACCCCAACTACTATAAAAGAAACGACATTATATTCTCCAACATTTAACATTAGCAAACAAAGTGATGGAATTTATTTAAATAATTATATCCCTACCGATTTAACCCAAAGAAATACTACTAATTGTAGTTATATAGGTACATCAGGCGGTGCTGCAGCACAATATGGAAATATGTCATATGACTCGTCTTATATGCAACACAATAATGATATTAAGTCTTCAACTATTAATAATCGTCCAAACCAAGGTGGAACTCAAATGTTTAATCAACAAATGAACGTATCTATGAATAAATCAGACTCTGACCGTTTTGATGGTAGAGTAAATCCTGCATATTCAAAATTATCAGGCGCGTCTCCTTCTATTCAAACATATGGGTCAGTTCATATGCCACAATACTATGATGAATGTGCCACGTGCGAACGTATTAATCCAGATATTTTACAAGCCTTTAAAAATAATCCTTATACACATTCTTTAACAACATCTGTTTAGGGTAATTCATTATTTGAGAATGAAAACTGAAAACTGAAAACTCAATAACTTATATAATTATATAAAAAGAATTTTATATAATAAGCAAGCAACCCAATTATATGTTAAATATACATAAAAATATAAAAGATAAATTAGATTTTTTTGATGAAAATCATAAAATACCTAATATTATTTTTCACGGTCCATCTGGAAATGGTAAAAAAACAATAGTAAATGAGTTTATTCAAAAAATTTATAAGAATAATAAAGAATTAATTAAAATTTATGTAATTTATGTAAACTGTGCTCACAGTAAAGGTATCAAATTTATACGAGAAGAACTGAAATTTTTTGCAAAAACACATATTAATACAAATTGTGGGGATAGCTTTAAAAGCATTATATTATTAAATGCAGATAAATTAACAAGTGACGCACAATCTGCTTTGAGAAGGTGTATTGAAACATTTTCACATACAACCAGATTTTTTATTATAGTAGAAGATAAATATAGTTTATTAAGACCTATATTATCCAGATTTTGCGAAATATATGTTCCTGAACCTGAATTAAATGGTAAAATAATAAATCTTTATAATTATAATTTAAATGAAACTTTTAATATGACTCAAATTAAAACAAAACATTTAGATAAACTAAAAAAAGAAATTGAAAAAACGTTTTCACAAAAAGTATCCCTAGATGTTTTAATAAAATTTTGTATAAAATTATATGAAAAAGGTTTTAGTGGTTTAGACATTTTAACTTTGATGGAAAATGCCAATATGTTTAATAATATTATAACTCATGAAAGAAAATATGAATTATTGGTTACTTATAATAAAGTAAGAAAGGAGTTTAGAAATGAAAAATTGCTTATTTTATTTATTTTAAATTTTATTTATTTGAGTTTAGATGTTTCATTAGAAAATATAAGTTTTATTTAGAATGGATGATTTTAATATTTCTACACTTCACGAAAGCAGAAATGAATGGTGTGCAAGATTACTTACAATATTAACACCATTAATTCTTGATGGATATAAATCTATATTAAACGAATCTATCGTATTATGTAAAAAAAATAATGAAATAGAAAAATATTTAATGACATTTCAAAATCTTATTTCAAGAGTTCCTAAATGGAATCATTCTATTATTGAAAATGAGAGAATAAGAATATGTACTACTTCGTGCTGTTCTTATTTAGAAGATTTGGTGACTTGTGTGCATATTATTCAATTGAAAGTATTAACTGCGATGCGTGTTGGACAAAAACAAAAAAAAATAGAAATTAGCATTCCTAAATTAGATGATTTCATTCATAAAATTTATATTAATGTAGCGAGAAAAATTTATAAAAATGTTTATTTGTTTGAAGTAAATATTCAACCTTTACAAATACAAAAAAATAATAGAGAGCTTGAAGTTATTATTCAAGAATGTATTTTAAATACGATAAGAGAAGGTATCCCAATAGAGAATATTTTAAAAGCATATATGGACCAAACAGTTGAAGAATATGTTGAAGAAGTTACTATAAACGAACCACCAGTTGTTCATCCTGTAGAACAACATATTTCAAAAGACAAAACTTATACAAATATAGAAAAACAAACTCAACAAGTCCAAGAAGCTCAACAAGTCCAAGAAGCTCAACAAG
>Ga0114963_10001737_pt1 | contig 14906 bp, 11 predicted proteins | sample C_131016_EF_Meta_FD_87019 | JGI IMG/M metagenome (GOLD analysis project Ga0114963, IMG submission 87019) | Freshwater microbial communities from Lake Croche, Canada to study carbon cycling - C_131016_EF_MetaG | ecosystem: Environmental > Aquatic > Freshwater > Lake | place: Lake Croche, Canada...
CCCCGGTTCCCCCTTGCCCCCTCCCCGCCCTTCGGGGAATTCTAATTCCTTACCTTTTCCCATGACAAGATTTCTTGATGAAAAACTGTTGTAATATTCCTGGGTTCCCGGTGGATAATGCTGTCCTACAATTGACGTTTTTTCATTTCTAGTTGTTTCCATTTTATGTTTAACTGTAGTTAAATGTTTATAATAGTTGTGTTTTCTTGAGCATTTGTAGTTACAAAAGTCACAAACAAATTTTAATTCAACGTTTTCTAGTTTTTCAATTCCATTTGTTTTCATTTTAATTAAAATAGTTATTTTATTTTTAAGTTTATCTGTTAATTTATTTTTATATAATAATTGAGTTATATACACTGAGTATGGTGTTGCTACTTTTTGCTACTTTTACATTTCCAAAAATGTCCAATTATTTCCATTTCATTTTTCAGTCTCAATTTAAAATTATTTTATCAGTATTCTGTCACTATATATGGTAACAAAAATACGATTGCTACTTTTTGCTACTTTTTGCTACTTTTTGCTACTTTTATATTTCCAAATATTTCCATTTTTGAAAAATGTCCAGTTTGTAATTCTGTTTTTTCGAAAAAACATAAAAAATTTACAATCACAACTTGAAAATTCAAAAAACGAAATGAGACCATTTCAGTCACAAGTGAAATTTTTCTTTTTTTTCGGGGAAAGCCAAAAGGAAAACCCGTTTTTGGACATTTATAAATGTCCATTTTTCATTTTTGGAGGGGGGTCTTGGAATGAAAAAAATTTCACTTGTGATTGAGAATTCTCTTTTCGTAACTATGAAAGAAAAAACAAATAGAAACTGGTCTTAAATTTATTATTGAACTATTTTATAAATGTTTCCTATTATTTGATATAGTTCTTTTTATTTTATTGAAAATAAAATACAAATGTTGCGGAACAAACAATGATAATCAAATATAAAATCATTTCCAATGAACTATTTACTCTTTCTAACAAATCATTGAGAGAAAAAGTAATCAAAATAATATAACCTTGTTATAAAATATAAGTAAAACCTCAACCGATGATTATTAAAAAGGAAACAATCAAAGAGGGCAAAGAAAAAGTAACCGTATATCACGTAGATAAAGAGTATGATGACAAAGCAATGGAAAAGAAAATGAATAAATTCGTAAAACCAGATGATATTTCTCTCATTCTTGACGACAATGCGGATGTTTATACTGCCGACGGTAAACTATTGCTGCGTTTTAGAAAGAATGCGATTGAAAATGAAGAACAAATCGATAAGTTTTACGATAATGTCATTCACTTCGCCCAAAATGTATCTTCAAACCGAGGAAGCGCAACGGGAAGCAAAAGCAAAAATGTAAATGATAATCCAAAGGTCATGAGTAATATATTTGGGTATTTCGATCGTTGGAGTCCCTCCCAAAAAGTAATATTTAAAAAACATAATAAAACTCCGAAAATATCTGTGCGTCCTTGTCGTTTCAATATGTATTACCCAGACAAGTATCAAAAAACAATTCCATACATTCAAAGTATTGATAAGTTATACAAGGAACTTGTTCCAGACAAATACAAATTACAACGAAAAAAGGCGAATGAAACCCATTTCAAAATACCGAATACATCTTTTACAACAGTTACTACAAATGTGAATTATCAAACGTCAATTCATACGGATAAAGGTGATGATATTGAAGGTTTTGGTAACTTAGCAGTAATTGATAAAGGTGGGTATACCGGCGGTGAGACTTGTTTTCCACAATATGGAATCGGGGTGAATGTAAGGAGGGGTGATATTTTATTTATGGACGTTCATCAACCTCATGCGAATTTACCAATCAAGAAAAAATCAGACGATACAATTCGTCTCTCGGTTGTATGTTATTTAAGAAAAAATGTATGGTCGAAAACAAGAGGAACATCAAAAGCAACATACGAACGCCACAATAAAACATTGAAAAAAATGATGACTAGTGGCAAAGGCAATGTCGTTTAAAATGTATTCAACAATGTCCACAATATTCCAAAAATGTGATTTTTAGAAAATCATAAGAATTTTTAAAATAAAGTTTAAAATATCATTTTTGTTCAGGTGAGACTTAAAAATTATATAAGTTCTCGGTTAATAGGAGGGGTCGCAGGGGTTGCTGCGCAGCCCTAGGTTCCCTGCTAAATGTATTTCTAAACTTAATATATACTATGTCGAATTACGTGGTAGCAATACCATCTTATAAACGCGAAGAAGTTCTTGTAAAAAAATCCCTCAAAACTCTAAAAGAGGGAGGTGTTCCTGCGTCAAAAGTTCATATTTTTGTGGCAAATGAAGAAGAACGTGAAAACTATGAAAAAGCAGTTCCCAAAGACTTATATCATAAAATTGTAGTTGGTGTAAAAGGAATCACAAATCAACGCAAATTCATTGTAAAGTATTTCCCCGAAAACCAATATGTCATATCCATTGATGATGATGTAGAACAAATAGAGAAAATGAAGGGAACCGACAAGTTATTGAAGGTCAAAAATGTAGACGCGTTTTTCAAAGAAGGATACAATGACTTGAAAAAACACAATCTCTATATTTGGGGAATTTACCCTGTAAGAAACCCCTTTTTTATGAAACCGAAAACAACCACAGACTTGAAGTTTATTATTGGAGTCTTACGCGGGTTCATCAACCGACATTCTAAAGAGTTGGAACCATCTCCTTCGGCCGAAGGGAAGGAGGATTACGAACAATCTATTTTATATTTTAAGAAAGATGGAGGCGTGTTGCGTTATAATAACATTACAACCAAAACCAAGTTCAACTCAGAGGGTGGTCTAGGGAAAGATCGGTTTGATATGAATAAACGCGCAGCGGATTACTTGAAAGATACTTATCCAGACTTGGTTACTATTTTCCATAGAAAAAATGGCATGACAGAAATAAAACTCAAAAAAACATCGGGAGAGAAATCTATCGCGCCCACAAAAAAGAAGACAACTGTTGCGAAAAACAAAACAAAACGACGACGCAAAAGCGATTAAACTTGTTAAGTAATTCTTTTAAAAATTGACTTAAAGACGCCCCTTCAACTAACACCAAAACCACCATGCAACACTATATTTTCATAGACGGAAGTTATTTTGTATTTCACCGTTTTCACGCATTGAAAAAATGGTGGAAAAGTGCCAAACCAGATGAACCCCTCAATGGTCAATGTCCGTCAGAAAACCCCCTATTTGTGGAAAAGTTCAAAAAAACTTTCGTAGAGAATATCCGCACCATACCGAAAAAGATAGGTCTTCCCAAAAACGCCCAACCTATATTCATTGTAGGTAAGGATTGTAGACAGGCGAATATTTGGCGCAACGCGCTGTATCCTGAATATAAATCCACACGTAACTCGGAAATGTCCGACCCCGTAGTTCCTTTTTTTCGAATTGCGTACGATGAAGACGGAGGTCTTTTTGTGAAGGCCAACATTCAACACATATTTCAACACCCCCAATTAGAGGCGGATGATTGTATTGCCATCGCAGTGAAACATCTATTGAAAACAACACCGGAAACGCAAATTCAAATCGATATTTTTACGGGGGACCATGACTATCTTCAACTGGTACAAGAAAATGTGTGTGTGTATAACTTGAGTTATAAGAAAATACCGAGTTTGGGGAAGGAAAAGGATTTATTTTGTAAAATCGTGAAGGGAGACCCAAGCGATAATATACCATCCATTTTCAAACCTTGTGGAATCAAGACGGCGCTCAAATGTTACGAAGACCCCGAGTTTTTCAAACAAAAGTTGGAAAAGGATAAAACAGCGAAAGATAATTATGAACGCAATGAAACATTGATTAGTTTTGAGAAAATTCCAGAGACTTTACAACAAGAACTATACGATTCTTATGTTGTAAAATTAATAGCAGGGAACCTAGGACTGCTAGCTGCCCCTGCGACCCCTCCTGATAACCAATTGGGTTAGATAACTTTGAGTGTCACTAGAAAACTATTAAATATATGTGTAAATTAATACAGCATTATCCACCGGGAACTCATGAAAATTATAACAGTTTTTATTCAAGAAATCTTATTATGGGAAAAGGTAAGGAACTAAAACTCCCCGAAGGGCGGGAGGGGGCAAGGGGGAACCGGGGGTTCCCCCTAAACTAATAAAATCTTCTACGAGTTTTATAATAATTGTTGTAATAATTGGCAGGTTGTTTTCTTGTTAAACGCGCCTTTTTCTCCGCCTCCTTTTTTTTATCATATTGCGTATGATATAAAGACATCGGTTTATAATCCAACTTAAAAAGTTCCGCCCATGCACGTCGTATTTCTTCGTAACGATTTTGACATCCAATGACCAGTTTTTTATCATAAGGAATTCCATCTTTTCCAGGGTATAAATCCAAATCAACGAACACATAATAGGTCAGCAAAGATGGTGCGCCACCAGATTGCCCAAAATTAGCATTATCGGTTTTCCTTAACAGTTCTTTATAAAAAGGATTATTCAGTTGAGGGTTTATATTTTTCATTTGATGTTCCATTTGTTTTTCCATCTGTTTTTTTTTGTTGTAATTTTCTATTATTGTTTTGTCCGCAATTTCCTTGTTTTTCTTTAAATTCAAAGCATTCAACGTTTTGTAATTTTTCAAAGTTTCTTTAAGGGTTACCCATTTGAATAAGTTTTCTACAAACTCAAACAAAAAATGTTGTTCCGCATAAAGCAAATACAATCCATTGTTTGTTTTCCATAAAAATAAAGTATATGGATACTTGAAGTCGGTAATATATTGAAAGGAATAAATTGTTTCAATGTTGACAACAAAAATATTAATCTTGAATGTGTCGCCAATTTTTTTCACATTTTCTTCAGTCATGACATCTTGAAAATCTGCCTGTATTTTTTCCAAATCATATTTTCCATTTTCTCCATATCGTTCATTATTTGTTCTTGCGTTTTGTGCGATAAGTTCATAATTTAACGCCGCCGTAAAAGTTTCCAAAAAAGAACTTCCATCACCAATGCGATACGCCTGAATAGATTGAACAAAATTGACCACGTCTTCATCTGTAATTTCATTTTTCAACTCGGGTTGAATATTAAAAAGTTCTTTTATTTGGTCACGCATCCATAGTTGGACTCGTTCTGTTTCAACATCGTTGAATCCTCTGTATTTTGAAGGCGATGACACATCGGTGCACGCACTTTGAATCGCCAACTGTGAAATATTCGACGATATTGCGTCAATTTCTCTATCATTTTGTTGTTTCAATTCATTCAAAGTAAACTCGTTAACTCGCATTTGAGACTCAATGTCTTCTATGTTTTTTGTCAATTCATCAATATAACCTTGAATATCGCCAATAGAAGCGTTCGTTGAAAAATCCATGTCATCGTATTTTCCACCTCCAACAAAAACCGGAGATAACTTGGGAACGGTGGTTCGATCATTGGTTTTCTTGGAAACTTCAAGTAAGTTTTCGAAGTATGTTTTTGTATTTTCTAATTTTTTTTTCTCGATTAACGCTGCGTTTTTTTCCACGTGATAATTGGCGATTTGTCTAGTGTTATAAATAACATGAACTTGCATAAGCAATGTAATGTAATAATACGCAGTTTCTCTCAACTTTTTCAAGTTGTCGTTGACACTTGAGGGATTGCCCGAAGACCCTAGCATTCTGGTTGCAAGTTTGCTTTGTTGTTGTATGTTTTGTAATGTACTTGTCAATCTTGTTTTTATTAAATCATATAAATCCGATGACTTTTGCGTAAGAGAAGTCCATAAGGTCAGATTAACTTGTTCTATTTGTTGTAAAATAATAAAAATACAGTGTTTTAATTGTGTAGTTTCCATTGTTAGAATTTCTGGATAGTTATAATATTTTTTACATTCTTCTCTCGTATTGAATAATTGATTCTGTAAAACGGTCAAACCTTTTTTCATTTTATCGAATGATGAACCCGACGCACCCGAGATAACGTTTTTACATTGTGACAGTGCGAGTTTATCACATTTTGTGGTTTCAATTTTACAAGAGTCATCTTTGTTTTTTGTTTGGTATACTTCCAAGAATTCATATATTCCAAACACGGATTCAAAATAATCTTTTTCTTCTTTCAATAAACTCTCGTAACCCGCGAGACTCTTTGTATACAGTTGAATAAACCGCAACTTTAATTGGTGTAACTGTTCCACATCATTAAAAAATTTTGTTTTTGTTGCTGTCTCTAATATCACTTCTTCAAATGTTTTGTTGGCTGTTTTAAAAGACGCAATGTTTTTAATAAGTCTAGAACAATTGTCTTCGTATTTTGTAAATATCGGGAGAACACTTTCTTGGTTGTTACCACCGCCAACAACCCCGAAATCTTTTAAAAATGTAGTAGTCGCATCTTCTAACTCCCCATTTTGCTCATCAAATTTTTTATATCTATCTGCCATAACCAAACTCGCGTTTCTCTCGATTTCAAACCCACGATCTGTTTTATAAAACAAGGTAAGTGACATTGAGTCGCTTTGAATAGAATACGTGGAATCAAACTTTAGATTATATGGTTGTTCATACACATAATCGGAACCGACGACCCCACTAAAATCTTTCGATAAAACAACCGGTCGCGACTCTTTGAGAGAAACACTGGAACTTGCGATATTCGGTGAAGAACCGGTTCCTTTTCCAACATTGGCAACGATTGAACCTGTTTTTTTAACTTCTTCTGGATGTAAAAATGGATAAAATTCTGACATCTTTTCATCGTTTAGTCCGTGTAAAAGATGGGCGTTTAAGTTCTTGGATTCTTTTGTTAATTTTTTAATTTCACTTTCCGCGATTTTTTTTTGTTTGGTTTCTCTTTCCTCTTGTAATCGTTTCACATATTCTGCATAAGCGTTTTGACGTGTTCGCACACGACCTCTACCCAAGTTATCTTGTACGACTTCTGCGTAAGCAACCGGTAAACGCGACGTAGAATTCGTTGTTCTTCCCAGTGTTTCGTGGATATTTTTTTTAAGAATATTTTTTTCAAAAAACTTGGTTTGAAGCACCCAGTCGTCATTTTTCCAATGATAGGAATGTATCGTAAAGGGTTCACGGTTTAAATAAAATATATTTCCCGGTTTGAATAGCGTGTTAAGTGTTGCGCGAATGTTGGAAGATATTGTTCCATTTTTTGTCGCCTCGGTCAATTGCTCTATCAGTGTTTTGTTTTTATTTATTTTTTGTTTCATTTTTTCAAGTGTTCTATGGAGTAGACCATAAAATTGATTTTCATTGAAAAATTGACTAAAAACTTGAGATGGAGGGTAACTGGGCGGAATATCACTGATGGTTTTAGGGTCTAATTTGACAATCGGTTCAAAGTAAACAAAATTGTCAGAACCCCCATAAATATTTGGAATAGTCATTACTGGGACATATTTCACCACATTGTTATCTCTCACTTTTGTCCTTAAGATGATGGTTAATGAATTTGGAATTGGAATGGACATATAGTTTGTTTGCTATACTATTGAGAGAAAAAGGTGACGAGTTGCTTACTTACTGACTCATGGATTCTTTTTATTTTTGAACGATTCCTTCAACTGTTTCAACTCTTTATCCTCTTCCGTGTCCTCGTTATACGCCTTGAACTTATTCAATGCTTTTAGTTGGTCTTGACGTTGTTTGTCTTTTTTGGCCTTTTCCAATACGGCAATTGCGCTATTGAGTTCTGTTTCAGAAACGACGCCGTCTCCATTTGTGTCAATTACGCTATTTAAAACCCGTTTTTCATGAGGAACAATACAATAGTCACTTTCTTCATTGAAAAGGTGGTCGGAAAGAACAACAAATATGGCAGTTAAACCCAACGCGGTGTAAATATCACGTGTACCCATCCACGCCATTGCGAAAATCAATAGTTGGCGACTGAGCGTAAATTTCAAGTATTCTTCAGTGGACTTGCTAAATTGAATGGATATGAATTTTGACCCAATGTTTAACATAATCATAACAACTCCCGCAAAAAACTTGCTACTATTCAAATATGTGATATGTTCGTGAATATAGGTGAATGGCGCCGCAAAAAAACTGGCTTGAGGTGCTTTTGCTGGGACCGCGGGTCCGAATCCTAGACCCATTCCCAGTCCTGCCGCAGCTACTCCGGTTGCTGCTTTTTTGGAATTATTTTTTCGTTTAGACATGTTACTATATAATAATAAATTATACTTAGCAGGGAACCAAGGTTCCCCTGCGACCCCTCCTATTAACCAAGCACTTATATAATTTTTAAGTTTCACTCGAAAAATCGTAATGATATTTTAAACGTTATTTTAAAAATTCGTATGATTCACTAAAAATCACATTTTTGGTATACCTGTGGGACATTGTTGATTATACTTAGCAGGGTAGCAGAAAACCCAAAACTGCTAAAACATGAATTTGTTCCATCGATTCAACTTTTGTAAAGTGAACTTGTATAGGTTCGAACCATGAATACGAAATCCGCGAACATAGGGGAGATATAGTCCGCGAATATAAGGCGTAAACCCTTCTTTTGTTTTTGTTTTTGTTTGAAACAACCAAAAGAATACAAATAAAATTATAAACGCAACTATAAATAAGATAATGTATTGAAATTTTGGTTTCATTACATTAGAGAAAGAAAATAGCAGGGAACCCAGGTTCCCCTGCGACCCCTCCTGTTAACCGAGTATTTATATATTTTTTTAGTCTCACTCGAAAAAACCACAATGGTATTTTAAACTTCATTTTAAAAATTTTTATGATTCTCTAAAATCACATTTTTGGGATACCGGTGGACATTACTGAAAGAAAAAACAAACAAACATGTCCTATCTTAAAAATTTGTGGTGGTTGTTGTAAAACCTTCAAACGCACTCGCCTCTTTCGAACTGGGGACTTTATAATAAACCAAACTATTAGAATCTTTTGGAATCATTTGTTTATAAGTACTCAACATTTGATTCATGTTATTGTTTTGCTTTCCCATGGTAGAAAACCCTTCTGTCGTTGCAGTCGTAGCAGAAACATTTGCCGCGGTCGAATCGACTTCATTTTCAACGGGTTGCGAATCAACAACTTGCGCGGGTGTAGAAGTTGCACTTGTTTCAGTGTCATCGCTTACGCTGTTGCTATTATCGTCATTGGGATAAATAACTGCGTCCTTACTATCCGCAGTAACGGCGCTAACTTTGTCATCGCTTGGATTTACTTGTATAGGTTGCCCAGGTTTCTTTTCTTCTTTTTTGGCATTAGTATTGGGGTCGTTTGATGTCTCAAACCCTTCCAAAACCCTTGTATTATAAAGTCCAATCAAAATCAATGAACTCGCGATTCCCAAAACAGAATTCGACGCAGTAATTGTAATAAGAAACAATAATAATAGTATTCGTCCTAAAGAAGTCTCAAAAAAGTATTTCAAATTCCTAGGTTGAACAATGAAATAAATAAGGACGCAAACCACTAAAAAAAGTATAAGATTATGTGATTTTGTTATTTTTTTAAAAACGGAGTTTAACATTATATAATAGACCTATAATTTTTTGTTGTAAGTTACTTACTTCAATACAAAAACAAATAAGTAATGTTGTTTGACGTTGTCTCTAGTTAGATTTCGCAGTAATATTATTATCTTATTTTTTATTAAGAATGTCTTTAGCAATATATGCAGAACGATTAGACAATGATGACAATCAGGATAATATGAATTCTATTGGGAGGAAACGAAACGCAAATAATAAAACCCAAAAGAGGACTCCTTCTTATCCTAAAGAAAATAATTATTCAGAAAAAGTTAATTCAGTCCTTCAAAAAATTTATTCTTCGAATAACACGGACGAAGGCGACGGGTTGGCAGACTTCAAACCTATACCTCCCCCCACTTCCGCTGGAGTTCAAGCAACCATTTCGAGAGAAAAAGTCGGGGATCCGAAATTCAACGATTCTGTGAATGGATTCACCAACATGTATTCGGATTTAGCAAATCAACAAGATGAAACCATGAATAAAGACCACGACTATTATAAACAGTTTGTTCCCAATTATCAGGACATGTATAAGGGTTTTCAAGGGCAGACTCACCCACAACCCCAACCCTACGGATACACCGGTTATTCAACAACGCCATATGTTAACAGCAGTGTCGCATCAAATCCTAGCAAATCGCAAAATGATATCCTGTTGGATAAGTTGAACTATATGATACATCTGTTGGAGGAACAACAAGACGAGAGAACAAATAATGTAACTGAAGAAGTTATATTATATTCGTTTTTAGGGATATTTATCATATTTATTGTGGATTCTTTTGCACGTGTAGGAAAGTATACTAGATAAACGATGTTTAGTTGATTATAAAACATTTTTCGGGATAAAAGGTGGGATAAGCGAAATTATAAAAAAAATACGCGGTAGGACTGATTAAAAATGTCTCATATTCTTTCAACAACTCAACAATAATACAAGGGTTATGAGAAATTCCTTCTATGACAGCGCATTGAAATTGGGAATACTTCCTCCTCAATTGGTCTACTGCGTTTTTATATCCATCGACAAAATAAATATTCGATGAAGAATTCGTCACAGAACAAAAACAAGAAAGAACTTCGCAGTTGGGTTCAATATAGGTACATGTTTTTCGAAAAAAATATGCACCCAATGTAACTTGATTTTGTATAAGCAAATAAACAAATGTGTTTTTTGTTTTTATACACTCTGTCAAGTTGGCGAAACCAGGTTGAATCAATATATCAAACTGACTGCTTTGTCCGTCTATAAAATCTAGCAAATGTTGTATAGTGTTCGTTCCAATTTCAACGAGAGAAACTTCATTGGGCAATGGGTTTGGAGGAGTAGTCCATTTGCGCATATCAAAACCATAAGTAGAATAAACGCATAGTGGGACAATTCCGGTCAACGTTCCTTCTCTCTTGAAGAGAGAAACCACAATGTTTTTATTATAAATGCACTGATGATAATGATGTGTTTGAATGATTTGTGGGGCAATTCCCTTTTTACGATAGTCAGAATGGACACATAGGTAATCCACATAATATAGTTCAAACGTTGCGTTGTTGATAGAACAATGAAGAGGTCTCGTGGTAATTGCCGAAATCAATTTATGTTTTGGTGCAGGAACGGGAGTGTGTGTTTTGGTGTCTAATAAAACCTCGTCTTCAAGATAGAAGGATAGAAAACAAGGTGAGTTATGTCCATAAAAATAAGGGGCAATATTATTCTTTTTCGGTAAAAATTCATTGTCGCCATTTCGCAAAAAATGGCTTTGAATGAATCGCACAAATTTGTCAACTTGATTGTCCGTAAGTTTTTCAAAAAACAATGTGTCAATGTTTACAAAGTTACAGTATTTGTTTTTCTCGGGCAAGTGCGCGTTTACAATTCCCGGTGGAAAAACGTAAAAAGGAAGGTCATACACGTGAAACACCGGTTGAATCGCCCAGAACCGATATTTGAATTTTATATAAGATAGAATAATGAAAATAACGATAAATAAGATACCTATCGTATAAAAAAATATAGAATACATTAAGTTATTGTATTTTATATTTAAGTTGTTTTCTGTTTAAGTTCTTTACTTCGTTTCATAAAATTTATCAATCATTTTTTTATATATTTCATTCTTTTCTATAAGACCTTCATGTGTCCCTTCTTCCGCGATTTTTCCTTCCTTCATAACCAAAATATAGTCTACATTCTTGATAGTATTTAATCTATGAGCAATGATAATCATAATTTTGTCCTTGCATGATTCATAAATAAATTCCATAACCGCACATTCTGAAACAACATCAAGCGCACTAGTAGGTTCGTCTAAAATAATTACAGACGCGTCTTTCAAGAGTCCTCGTAAAATGTTAATTTTTTGTTTTTGCCCTCCAGAATATTTATTTCCAAAAAATCCAATTTCTTCATTAAGTCTATCTGGATGAACGTTTAAATTAATTCGTTTTAACATTTCTTGTAAATATTCAAAAGTAATCACATCTTTAGGTTTGTTTGATTCAAATAATAAATTTTCTTTTAAAGACAAATTGAACAGTTTTGGTTCTTGACTAATATAAATTACATTATCGCGAATGTTTTCAAATAAAATTTTTTTTGAATTTATACCGTTAAACAAAATTTCACCACTCGTTGGGTTCGTCATTTTTAAAATTAATTTATCAATTGTTGATTTTCCTGAACCAGAATCTCCTACAATACCAAGTTTCATTCCAGACGTTATTTTAAAAGAAATATTACTTAATATTGTTCTGTCTTTTATTTTTTTGCAAACGTTATTAAATTCTATACTTTCAATGTTATTTATTTCATGGGGTAAGTTCGAGTCAGAACTTTCTATATCAAAAATTTTTATTGACTCGTGATGCAGGTCGTCATCATTTTTTAAATGAAAAAAATCATACAGTCCGCAAATATAAGATATATTAGTTAAATTGTTTATAAATGTAAATAAATACGAATCTAATGGGTCTATTATTAAATATAATGTGTATATAAATACGTAAACATTGACATTCTCTTGAAATAAACCTAAAATAAATATAGAAGAAAACATACATACAGATACTGCGTTTAAACCAAAACTAAATAGTAAATTTTTAAAAAATATTAAATAAGAATACTTTAAAATTCCATTATATTTATTTTTAAAACGATTGTGGTTCGTGTCAATCAATAATAAATCCGCGCTTTTCAAATATTCGATGTTTGAATATTTTTCGTCAATTAATTCAAACAATTTAAAATAATTGTTATTGAATTTGTTTAAAAATTTATTCAGTTTAAAAAATTTATATAAATTTATGATTAGAAGAAAAACAAAACCAATTATAACAACGGTTGCTTCTAAATTGTAACTATATGCTAATAAAAAACTAGTTATAAAAATAAATTCAAAACATAAAAAAAATATGTTGGTAATATTTGTAAAACTTTTTATAAAGTCAGGAATATGCATCAATGGGTATTCTATAATTTTCCATTTGTCTAATTTATGAATTGTATCAATATCTAATATATTTAGTTTTTGTTGAATCAACATTTCATGTTCAAATATGTATTTAGTTGAAATGTATTTTATCAAAGTTTTGGAATTTCCAGAGATTGTTGACGTTGCAAACCGGTTTGCCAAATAATATATCGCAATATTGTTAGTAATTTTGCTTATACCCTTATCAAGCAGTGTATAAAATAAATAAATGTCAACATATTTAGAAATTAGTAACAAAAATTCTAAAAATATGTACGCACTAAACAAAATAATCTTATCGTATGTATTAAACAATATAAGTTTAGTTACATACATAAGTTTATTTAGTTTGAAATTTTCTTTAACAAAATTATATTCGTTAATATTGTTTATAGCAATTTCATTTTCATCGTGTATGTCTGTCATTTTATTGTGTATATATATTAAATTTAATAATAAAAAATAAATTATCAAAGTTGAACAGCATTATCCACCGGGAACCCAGGTTCCCCTGCAACCCCTCCTGTCAACCGAGTATTTAAATAATTTTTAAGTCTCACTAAAAAATCGTAATGATATTTTAAACTTTATTCTAATAATTCTTATGATTCTCTAAAAATCATACTTTTGGGATACCGGTGGACATTGCTGCGAGAACCCAGGAAAATGATAACAGTTTTTCATCAAGAAATCTTATGACGGGAAAAGGCAAGGAATTAGAATTTCCCGAAGGGTGGGGGGGTTACATTACCGTGCGCACCCTACTATTTACTCAGCATTCAAATAGTTTTTAAGTTTCACTCTCATTATAAAATTGGTAACGACGGTTTAATCTTTATTAGTATAATCCTTATTTTATTTTTTAAAATAATGGATGAATGCAATTATTTTTTATTTTTTTATATTGGTTTAGGTTTACGTAATATTAAAATAACAAAAGCGTAAATTATAATTTTTGGAGAGAAAAAAAAATATTACTAAATACCATAAAATGAGTGTAATCGTTGTTCAAAATTGGGTTAAGGATTTATCTTATAGAAAGGAAACTCCATTGACAATTAAAAATCTAGGACTAAAACCTATATTTATGTATTCTACAAGCGTTTATAATAATCATGAAAAAAGGATCTCTTTTCAACCTGGCAAACAAAGTTTATATGAAGATGTAATTATATATACCAATCCTATAACAGAAGAAACCATTGACAAGTTAAAAAACATAAAGGATTTAATCGCAGTTATCCCTTGTTTAGAGGATGATGTATTAGATGCGGAATATTTAAGTAATATTCTCAATTTAAAAAGTAATCCTATACAATATTCAATCTGTAGAAGAAACAAGTATTTTATGCAAGAACGAATCAAGGAAGTTGGATTAAGATGTATTTTACAAAAGTTATGTAGCGCAGAAAATGATATTATTCAATTTGTGGAAAATAACGCCTTAGAAAAATATGTAATAAAACCAATTGATTCTTCTAGCACAGAAGATGTTTATGTTTGTTCTTCTTTGGAAGAGTTAACGAACAAGTTTCACATAATTATAGGAAAAATAAACAATTGTGATATAAAAAATGAATGCGCGTTAATCCAAGAATTTATAGAAGGAGATGAATGGGTAGTGAATACATCTTCCCGGAATGGAATTCACAAAATAGTGAATGTGTTTAAATATAAAAAAGCAAAAATAAACAATCGTGATTTTGTGTATTTAGAAATGAAACTGATGGATTCAAACGAGATAAACCGAGAGTTAATTGTGTATGCTTTGAATGTCTTAAACGCCCTGGAAATTCATAATGGTTCAGGACACGCTGAAATCAAAATGACAAAAACAGGACCTTGTTTAATTGAGATAGGTGCAAGAGTTGGCGGAGGAGAAAATGAATGTGCGTTACAAAAATGTATCGGATATTCACA